>Ga0209825_1000004_pt1 | contig 269894 bp, 222 predicted proteins | sample EN8Hudsemesocosm_FD_184631 | JGI IMG/M metagenome (GOLD analysis project Ga0209825, IMG submission 184631) | Methane-oxidizing microbial communities from mesocosms in the Hudson Canyon - EN8B Hudson Canyon (SPAdes) (version 2) | ecosystem: Environmental > Aquatic > Marine > Cold seeps | place... | reverse complement strand
TGAAAAATATTTAATTAAAAGCAACGTTGAAAATAAGCTCATAGTCTCTGAAGGTGTTTTTAGTATGGATGGCGATTGTGCCGATGTCAGCCAACTCATTAATATTTCTAAACAACAAAAAGCTATGATTTATATGGATGACGCTCACAGTATTGGTGTCGTTGGAGAATCAGGTCAGGGAAGTAGCAGTTTTGGCAATGTAGATATCGTTATGGCAACGTTTGGTAAAGCGCTTGCAACGAGTGGTGCTTTTATCGCTTGTGATGAAGATATGTATGAATATCTCGTCAATTTTTCTCGGCATTATATTTATTCAACAGCAATTTCTCCTGCTGTTGCATGGGCAACAAAAACAAGTGTGAAACTTGCGAAAAATGAATCTTGGCGCAGGGATAATATCTCACAATTAAGTGAACTTTTAATAGATAAACTTGATGACAGTATTCAAATAATCCCTTCATCTTCATCGATTCAAGCTATTATTATTGGAAGCGAAGATAAAGCGCTGGATGTCTGTCAAAAATTAAAAAATAAAGGTATTTGGTTAACCGCGATACGTCCACCAACCGTTGCTAATAACAGCTCAAGGTTACGCGTTACCATTACAGCTAAGCATAAAGATAATGATATCAATTATTTAGCAGAAACATTGAATGAGGTTTTAAGTTAATGCCTGATGTATTAAATAGGGTTAAGATAGCTAAGTCTTTTGGCTCAGCGAGTAAATCGTATGATGTTTCTTCACGATTACAACGCTATACGGGCAAACATTTGATGTCATTGTTGCCCAACAGAACAGATATAACTGTTGTTGATTTGGGTTCTGGTACGGGATTTTTTACTGACATATTAGCCAGTAAATACCAACAAACCATTGGCGTCGATATTTCAAATGAAATGCTAATTTTTGCCCAAGAAAATCGCAATAAAGAAATTAGTTGGTTAGAAGCAGATGCATACCATTTGCCTTTTCAAGAAAATAGTATTGACGTAATTTATTCTAACTTAGTTATACAGTGGTGTGATCATTTAGATCTTCTCGTTAAAGAGATTTTGCGGGTATTAAAACCTGGCGGATTGTTTATATTTTCAACATTGCTTGATGGGACTTTACATGAATTAAAGTCATCATGGGCGCAAATAGATGATGAAAAACATGTTATTGACTTTAAAACTCAAGAATACCTAGAAACAGTTTTCGATAATGGTTCATGTAAATTACTTGAACAAAAAAGTCAAAATTTGGTTTTAGAGTATCAAAACGTTATCCATTTAGCGCGAGAGCTTAAAGGATTAGGTGCAAATCATGTAGCCAAGGAAAAAGGAAAAGGTTTAGCCGGTAAAGATAAATGGAATAAGATGACGAGTAGCTATCAAGACTTTCAAGAACCAAGTGGTATTTACCCGGCTACTTACTGTGTTTATTCTGGAATTGTAGTAAAACTCAATGATTAAAATTTTTATTACTGCAACAGATACTGATGCGGGTAAAACCTATGTTGCTCAATTGATTACGGCAGCTTTGGTTCAAAAAAATTATAAGGTAGCGGTATTTAAACCCATTTCAGCTGGATGCGAACTTATACATACCGCTGACGGTATAAACCTTGTTAATGAAGATGCTCAATTACTTCAGCAACAGGCAAATTGTGGGCAAAGTATTAATGAAATTAATCCTCTTGCATTCGAACCTGCGATTGCTCCGCACATTGCTGCTAATTTAGTTAATGTTAAAATTAAACCTATTGATATCTTCGATGGATTTGAAAATGTTATTGCTAGAGAGAGTGATATTGTTATTACCGAAGGTGCAGGTGGTTGGCGATTACCATTAGGTGAAGGTAAGTTTTTATCTGAATTTGCTCAGCAGACTCAACAGAAAGTGGTTTTAGTGGTCAATATGAAACTAGGGTGCTTGAATCATGCTTTACTTACCTATGAAACAATTTTAGCAGACGGACTTGAGTGTATTGGTTGGATTGCTAATTGTGCTGAGCCAATGAATTACTTAGATGAGAATATAGCAGAACTTCGCTCACTTATTCACTCACCACTCATTGCACAACTTGGTTTTGAAGCAGATATAAAAAAAGCAGTGTCAGCATTAGATTTATCTTCTATTACTGAACTGCTTTAACCTGATATTGTTTATATTCAATAAGGGCTGCCTTGAATAAGTGAACGAGGTGTTTTTGTTCACTTTAGTTTTATTCATGCTGCCTAATATTTATAGTAAATGGCTAATATCTTCTTTAACAGTAATAGTACTTTTACTTCCACCTTCGAATAAAAATCCATCCGGCTTTTCTATTTTCTCATAAGCAATGAGCGATAACTTACCATCTACTGACTTCAAAGCACTTCCTTCTACTATACCCACAATAGGCATTTCAGGGTTAATTACCATGAATTCGGCTAAACGCTGTTCTCTTGTTTCACCATTATGTCCGGGTGGATTAAAATCTGTGTAATGAGGGTTGAGTTGAAAAGGTACTAAGTTTAGCGCTTTAAAACTTCTGGGTTCAATAATTGGCATATCATTGGTGGTACAAATACTTGTACCCGCCACATTTGAACCCGCACTCCAACCAATATAGGGTATGCCTAAATTTACTTTTTCGTAGATTGCGGAGAGTAAATTATTTTCATACAGTTGGTGTAATAAGTGAAAAGTATTACCACCACCTATGACGATTGCTTTCGCATTATTAACTGCAGTAAGAGCATCATCGAACTGATGTATCCCTGTTACTTTAATATTTAATGATGTTAAGGCACTTTGTACTTTATCTGTGTAATCGTCATAATTTACCGTAACACCTGCGTAAGGAATAAATAGAACATCTTTAACTCCTTTTAAATGATCTTCGATCATTGTTTTTGCATGTTCTAAATATGCCGTTTGGCCTGCACGCGAACTACTAATTAGTAATAAATTTTTACTCGTCATTTTATATCTCTTGTTTTCTTCTTCGTTTAAATATTAATTAGGGTTAAAGCACTTATTGATTTAATTCACTCATACAAGCGCTTGCTATAAATCCTGAACGTGTTTTATATGCTGAAGATTTACTCACCCGATCATCAATTTGTTTGATCAGTAATTCAGGTAAGGTGACATTGATTTTATGACTCTTACCTAAATAGGGCGTTATGTCGATGTCAATAACTGCCCAGATAACACTTGGATATTTATCTAGATGATGTTCAATAGTGGTAGCGTGTGGAATAGCTTCACCATACTCCGCCAATATAGAAAGGTGCGTCGCTATACTGTCATAGATCTTACTTAAAGAAACATCAACGTTCTCTCCATTACTTTCACAACCTGGTAAATCAGGAACACTTACTTTGTAGTTCTCGACACCCATTATTTTCTTTAATGCGATAGGGTATTTCATTTCATACTCCTTTAAATTCATTACAAAAAAAACTATAACCCCGGCAACCCTTGAAGTCAATGGGTTTAGAGGCCCAGCAACTCCAATTGGTTGTATGATATGACTCTGGTAACCCTTGGTGATCGTCACAAGGTACCCCCAATAACCCCGGGTTATCTAGAAGTAAGTATTCACTTGAGGACATAGTTATTAAAAATATACATTGTTAAAATATTTAAAATCAAAACTAACTTGTTCATATACCTGATTTTATTTACTTACTTGGGGAGTTGTTGGAGTTGTCATTTGAAGTTTGTTAATATTATTTAGAATAACAATATTAGTGTTTATTACTGTAACTTAGGTTAAGAGCAGATGTTTTATTAAAATATACAGTTAAATATATTCAGAGGAGTTGCTCATAAACGTTTATATAGTGGATAAGTAGTGAGTAGATTTAACGATAAATTTGATCGCAGATCATGGTAGGCATAAAAAAAGCCGCTAACAAAATTAGCGGCTTTCATATAATAAACTTTAAGAGTCGTGTTTAACTTTTACCAAGTAGTAAAAATATTTGCTTGGCTATATCTGTATTATCAATCTTACCTTTAATTTTTTTACTGCTTTTACCTAATGTATGAACAGGCACATCAATTCCAGTATGACCACCAGAAGTCCATCCTGTGTTTGTTCTAACATCAATGATTTTTTTAATTGATCCCGAAATTATTTGACTCATCATTGGTTTTTTCGTATTTGATTTTGCTTTCTTATCAAGTTGTTTATATGTAGATAATTTATCAATAGCCGTGTTTTTTGCTAATTGAATTTTTTTAACTTCTTTTTCAGTAACTTTAAATTTAAGTAATTCTGTTAAAAGGTTTTGTGTAATTGTTTTTTCGGATATTTTTTTCGCGATTGCTACTGGCGAACTTTCCATTGTACGAAGGATTTCAGGGTTCCACTCATATTTTCCATTCGCGCCAACCGTTAAACCTCCAGTACTGTGATCAGCTGTTAATATCACTAATGTATCGGGATTTTGTTTTACGTAGTCTTCTAAGTAAATCATTGTCTTCGCTAAGTCTGACATTTCAGCCATTGCTGTGGCTATATCATTAGCATGACCAGCCCAATCAATTTGGCTTGCTTCAACCATTAAAAAATAGCCATTTTTATTTTCAAGTTGTTGAATCGCTACTTTTGTCATTGTTGATAAACGATGGCTATTACTGTCATCAAGCGCTGATGGTAATCCCTTATCAGCAAACAAACCGATAACAGGTGTTTTCTCCTTCAGATCACTTAAAGCATTATAGTTATCGATGTATTGGAAACCAGATGCTTTAAATTCATCAATCAAGTTTCTATCATCACGAAGAAAGTATTTCCAGCCACCACCTAAATAAACATCAGCTTTAATGCCGTCATCTAAATAACTATCAGCTATCGCATTATAATTCTCTCTACTTTCATTGTGTGCTAAATATGAAGCTGGAGTTGCATGGTTTATTTGAGACGTTACTACTACACCCGTTTTCTTGCCTTGTTTTTTAGCAAATTCTAGTACGGTTTCTACACTTTTCTTATTAACATCTAATCCAATAGCACCATTGTATGTTTTGAAACCAGTAGCTAGGGCTGTTGCTCCTGCTGCTGAATCAGTTACTACGCCTGAGATTCTTGCAGGGTAGGTACTTGCTGAGCCAACGAGTAATCGGTCAAAGACTGTTTCTTCAACATGTTCTGTTAGTGGGTCGTCATTAAAATAACGATATGAGCTTGTATAAGCCGGCCCCATGCCATCAGCTATTACCATGATGATATTTTTTGGTGTTTGGAGTTCTGCAATAGTATTAACTGGAGAGCTAGCCGTTGCTGAAGAACTTTTGATGGTTTCACAAGCTGACAAAGCAAGTACTATGCTGACAGCAGAGAGGAGTTTTTTCATTTTTTACTTCTTGTATAAGTTTATTAAATTTAAGATAGTTTATGCGTTATTTACTTTTGAGTAATATATCAACCCATACCATTCTATGATCTGAAGATGCTGCTCTATCTTTAATCAATCTAAAAGTATCTTCGTTTTCGGTTGGCCAATAGACGCCAGAATTTTTAATATCAATGCCTGTCTTTGACGGTAAAACGTAATCAGCTCTCATTCGCCAAAAAGCAGTATGATGCTTAGCGTTTTCTTTATCTAAGGTATGCTCTTTAGCACCTTGACTCTGAGGCATCACATCTTGAATATTATTATGCGTTAGCAAATTTGATATGCCTGAAATAATAGCACTTCCATCAACGTTAGACGCGTTTAAATCACCAAGAATTACGAAAGGAGAAGAAGCTTTCAATCCTCCCTTTTTACCCTTGTCGTCATATATATAAGCTGAGTTTTCAGTGGTTATATAATCGGTCCAGAAACGAATTTCATCATGATTACGTTTCCCATTTCTATCTTCAGGTCCGTCAAAGACTGGTGGTGTAGGGTGGCTTGCTAAGATGTGAATAGTTTTACCGTTAACTTCTACAGGAATATCCCAATGAGATTTTGAAGATAATCTACTGTTTTTCCATGCTTCTTCACTAAACCAAGGTTTAGAAGTAATTGGATCTATTGGCTTAAGGGCGTTAGGCATATCCTGCCACTTGAAATATTGAAACGTTCGTACATTTTCAAGATTAATAGGATACTTTGAAAGTAACGCCATACCAAAATGACCTGGAAAGTGTCCGTAACCAAAACCATCGCCTGGTAAAACACCTTTTTTTCCATTGCCATCTAAATCATAACCTGAATTAACGCCTGTATTTACAGGACCTTGATAAAAATATGGATAATGTATAGCACTTTGACCATTTTGGTTTGTATTCAGATAATGTGTCATAAATTTTTTTAATGACTGATGCTGATTATTATCATTGTTTTCTTGATTATCAAATTCATTGAGCAAAATAATATCAGGGTTTACCCGCTGAATAATTTCAGCAATATTTTTGATTTGTTGGTGATTGGTATCTAAAGCAATTTGTAACGCTTTATTTGTCACTTTAGACGTTTCACGATTTTCTTGAGACTGGTAATTTAGGGCCTCCATACTCACGTTGAATGTCGCTATTTTTAATTGGTCAGCTTGTGCTGTACTCATATATGTCAACGCCAATGTCATCGTTATGTGTAAAAGTGATTTTTTCATTTTCATTAGTTTAAACCACATCCGCGTAAAATCATGTCAGTTAAAAAAGATATAACATGTTCTACATCTTCTTCTTCATATTCTGCTCTATTCATAATTGTTAGAATTTGTGTTTCAAAATCAGCATAGTGTTGAGTTGAAGACCAAATAAGAAAAATTAAATGAATTGGGTCAACATCTCGCATTTCACCGTTATCTATCCATTTTTGAAAGAGTTGTGCTTTTTCTCTAACCCATTTGCGTTGATAGGTTCTAGCAAAATCTTTTAAATGTTGTGCACCTTGAATAATCTCCATTGCATAAATCTTTGAAGATTCAGGATGTTTGAATGACATTCTTACTTTTGCGTCAATAAATTTTTCAATTGCCGCTTTAGGTCCATCTTCAGGCGTTATATCACCAATACCTTCATCCCACATTTGTAATGTGTGTTCCAGAACTGCGTGATAAATATTTTCTTTATTCTTGAAATAATAAAGTATATTGGCTTTAGGCAGGCCCGCTCTATCAGCAATTGATTGCACGGTAGCCCCTTTATAGCCTTGTAAAACAAATTCAGTACTCGCCGCAATTAAAATCTTATGTTGGCTTTGAACTCGAATATTCCCTGTTTTTTTTATTTCTTTGTTATTTTTCATTAAGTTGCTCTATATTTAAAATGCATTAACAAACCATTTCAAGTGAAATTGTAGTTATTATTTTATTTTCACATTACTGTTGACCAAATAGTTAAGTTTTATGTTTTATTAGAGTCAAACCTATTATTTACAAAATAAAGCAGTGACACAATTACATATAGCAATGAAAATCCACTATAAATGTTTACTCATTTATTTGGAAGGGAACTTTATGAAACGATAATAATTTTTATACTTAGTACGCGTGTACAATTTATAGGTTCACAACCTAGCTCTGCATGCAAGCACCTGAATTTAAAGAGTATAATAAATTAAATAAATTATTTAATTTAAGCTGGTTGAACAGATATATAATTATTACTTATAAGGGGACACTTATAAATAACAAATTTTTATATAGTGATATATTCATTATTACCTTCTGTGATATCGCAAATTATATTTATATCTATCTGTTTATTAAGGTTATTTATTAGATTTGTTAATTCAAGGTTGACTATGTGTAATTTGAATTTTAAAAAGTATGAAAATATGTAATGAAAATGACATAAAAATCTGGTCTAATTTCAATCGAAATATAAAAACAGAGCAACTGGTTAAGTTTTTCGGTTGCTATTAAAAATATAAAATAATAACGAATCAATACTTAAAAAAACACACTCAAGGAATAAAAGATGAAAGCTCATCGTCTCTCACTCATAACAGGCGCAGTTGTTTTAGCGCTTGGACTTTCTACATCAGCTATGTCTAATGATACCTCTTCAGCTATCCGAGGAAGTATTGTAAATTCAACTGGTGCAATTTCAACTAATGCAAAAATTGAAATTTTACACGGCCCATCTGGTACTAAAACGCTTACTACATCAAATGACGCAGGTAAATTTTCAAGTAAAGGTCTGCGCGTTGGCGGTCCTTACACGATAAAAGTTACTGGAGAAAACGGTGTAAATGTATATAAAGATATTTATTTAACACTAGGTGAGACCTTCCGTTTAAATGCTGAATTAGTTGCTACTGATAACGTTGAACGTATTTCAGTTACAGGCAGCCAGATTTTTTCAAATAATATTGGCAGTAATAGCTACTTTAACTCTGACGATATCACAAACTCGCCGAGTTTTAATCGTGATATTAAAGACATAGTTCGTAATAACCCTCTTGCTGTTTTATCTTCAAAAAATGGTGAGTTAAGTGTTGCGGGTACTAACCCAAGATTCAACAGCATTAGTGTTGACGGCATAGGTCAAAACGATGATTTTGGTTTAAATGCAAACGGTTATCCTACTACACGTTCTCCAATTTCTATGGATGCAATTGAACAGGTTACTATTGATGTAACACCATTCAATGCGAAAGATAGTGGTTTCCAAGGCGCTAAAATAAATGCGGTAACAAAATCAGGAACAAATAAAACATCGGGTTCATTCTTCTATGAAACGCAAAACGATGGCATGGCTGGAAAACCAAAGCATGAAGGTGAAGAAGAATCTTTAGATTTTGATGAAACAACATTTGGTGCAACGCTCGGTGGCGCTATAATAGAAGATGAATTGTTCTTTTTTGCTTCTTACGAATTTTATGAAGCAACTTCGACGGTAGACTGGTCCCCATCGGGATCTAATGTACCTAATGAAACATTTGCTAATATTGCTGATGTAGAAAGAGTAAAACAAATAGCACGTGATGTTTACGGTGTTGAACCAGGTGACTGGAATGAAAAACCTGCTATTGAAGATGAAAAAATATTATTAAAACTTGATTGGAACATCAATGACGATCATCGTGCTGCATTTACTTACCAATATAACAAAGGTAATAGCACACGTAACCAGTCAAGTCACCCGTATGAATTACGCTTGTCATCTCATTGGTATAACAGAACTGAAGAATTAAACAATTACGCGTTTAAAGTTTATTCAGATTGGAATGATGATCTATCAACACAATTTAGCTTAACTTACCTTGATAATCCAACAACTCAAGCATCATTGGGTGATTTTTCAGATACGGTTATTAAAGCTGACTCTGGTGATATAGCTATGGGTGCCGATCATTCTCGTCATTCAAATGACTTGCATAAAAAGACTTTTATCATGTCTTTAGATGGTGATTATTTAATTGGAGATCATAGTTTATCTTTTGGTTACCAATTTAAACGTTTAGATATATTCAATTTATTTTTACAAAACACTAAAGGCGATTACGTCTTTGATAGTATTGATGATTTTGAAAATAAAATAGCCAGTTCAATCAAATATCAAAATGCGACCAGTTTAGATGATAATGATGCAGCTGCTTCATTTGTTCGTGATGAGCATGCGTTTTATATTCATGATGAATGGATGTTTAATGACGATATTACTATTGATATGGGTGTAAGGTATGAAATGCTAGCTTCTAGCGATGTACCTACCTATAACGATCAAATGTTCGACCGTACAGGTTTTAATAATACTGAAAACTTAGATGGCACAGGCATCGTTTTACCAAGGTTTGGCATTAAGTGGGACGCAACTGAAGATCTTATTGTTCGTGGTGGTGTAGGTCGTTATTCTGGTGGTCAACCGACTGTTTGGGTTTCAAACGCTTACTCAAATCCAGGTGTTGGTATTGGTAAAGTTGATTTAAGAAACGGTTCATTCGAAAATACTGACATCTCAGGCCCACGTCAAGAAGATATGGATTCAGTTGCTAATTCTACACGATATGCTGATACAAACTTTACAGATCCTAATTTTAAATTACCATCGGATTGGCGTTATCAGATAGCTGCTGACTATCGATTTGATATTCCAGTGTTAGGTGATAACTTCTTAATTACTGCTGAATATTTGTATAAGAAAGAAGAGAATACCGCTTTTTGGCAAGATGCTAGTTTATTTGGTGATGAAGATGGAACAACTTCTGACGGTGGTCGCATTATTTATGATGATGCTGATTATAATGAAGATTTAATGTTAACCAATACTGATAAAGCAGGGCGTTCTAAAATATTTAGTGTTGTGTTGAATAAAGATTGGGAAAGCGGTGTAAGCTTAACCACTTCATATACAAATCAAGATATTACCAGTGCACATACAAGTGGTAGTGCAACAGCTGGCAGTAACTATGGGTATAATACTGTTATCAATCGTAACGAAGCAGTTGTTGGTAGATCTGGTTATGAAACAGAACATAGACTTGTTGTTAACTTAGGTTACGAAGCAGAATTTGTTGCAGGCTACAAAACAAATATCAACTTGTTCTTCGAACGCAAGTCGGGAAATCCAATAACTTTCTATGCTGATGGTAACCGTGCAAACGGCTTAAATGACCCATATGGCTTATTAAGTCCAGGTACATATAACGATTCATTCTTACCATATATACCTACTCCAGGTGATGAAAATGTAACGTTTACTTCAACAGAAAATGAAACTGAATTTTACTCTGCAATTAATAGCTTAGGTTTAGATCAATATGCTGGCGGTTATTTACCAAAAGGTGTACTAACTACTCCTTGGGTTACAACCCTTGATTTAAGTGTTCGTCAAGAAATTCCTGGCTTTAGTGAAGATCATAAAGGTATTGTTTATTTCACTGTTGATAACCTGTTAAACCTAATAGACAGCAGTAAGGGCAAGGTATACGGAAGTGATTTTGGTACGCAAGAATTAGTTGAGTTTACCATTGACCCTGATACTAGAAAATATCAATATGATAGAGTTGGTTCAGATAGTTTAGATAATAAATTTTATACGACTGACTCAGCGTGGCGTATAAAAATAGGTGTTAGTTACAAGTTCTAACTCAATTTTTTATTATTGAATATTAAACCCTTTAGTTATGCTAAAGGGTTTTTTTATGTCAAAAATTTACACAACAATGATTAACACAATTTACTTTAATTATTTGACCAATTGGTCAGCTATGTTATTCTGATAAACCTTAAACGTTTATGAAATTTTACAATTATGAATAAAAGTACATTTGATATACCAACTTCATTAAAAGCCGCAGCAAAAGAAGCTTACGGTAAAGCTTATGCGCCTTACAGCCAGTTCCATGTTGGTGCCGCAGCACTAACTACTCAAGGTAATATTGTTCAAGGTTGTAATGTAGAAAATGCCTCTTACGGTTTAACAGTTTGTGCAGAGCGCAATTGTATTAGCCATGCGGTGATAAACGGTCAACAAAGCTTTCAAATGATCGTTATATATACCGAACAAGACAAGTTAACACCTCCGTGTGGAGCTTGCCGACAAGTTATAGCTGAATTTTTTGAACAATCAGCACCAGTGATCGCGATTAATCACAAAGATGAACAACAAGTATGGAGTGTCGCGCAACTTTTACCTGATGCTTTTACTCCTAAAGATTTATTGGATATATAAGGATTTACCCTAATGATGTTACCTCAAGAAATAATACGCATTAAACGTAATGGACAAACGCTTAATGATAGCCAGATTAACAGTTTTGTTAACGGTTTAGTTGATGGCAGTTTTTCGGATAGTCAAGTTGGTGCTATGGCGATGGCCATTTTCCAAAAAGGCATGTCAGTCGACGAAAAGGTGACGTTAACGAAAGCTATGATGAACTCAGGTGATGTGCTTTCTTGGGAAGGTTATGACGCGCCCATTGTTGATAAACATTCTACGGGCGGTGTTGGTGATAAAGTGAGTTTTATGCTTGCTGCAATCGTTTCTGCGTGTGGTGCTTTTGTACCTATGATAGCAGGTCGCGGACTCGGCCATACCGGCGGAACAGCAGACAAGTTAGAAAGTATTGCAGGTTTCAATGTAGAACCAACAATCAGTGAGTTTAAGCGTATTGTAAAAGAAGTGGGTGTAGCTATCATTTCTCAAACAGATAATTTGGCCCCCGCAGATAAACGTCTTTATGGAATTAGAGATGTAACCGCAACAGTTGAATCAATTCCATTAATAACTGCGTCGATTTTATCTAAGAAAATAGCTGCGGGTCTTGATACTCTAGTCATGGATGTAAAAGTAGGTAACGGCGCGATGATGTCATCGCTAGAAGATGCAAAAGCACTTGCCGATAGTATTTCAAGTGTGGCTAATGGTGCAGGTGTTAAAACCCAAGCTATTATTACCGACATGAACCAGGTCTTAGGTACGAGTGCTGGTAATGCCATTGAAATGTATGAAACAGCAAAATACTTAACAGGTAAACAGCGAGAGCCTCGTTTACATAAAGTTGTTAAAACGTTAGCCAGTGCCATGTTAGTAAACACAGGCTTAGCTTCAGATGAACAAGAGGCATTTCTTAAAATAGAAAAAGTACTTCACTCAGGTAAAGCAGCCGAAATATTTGAACGTATGATCGCAGCGCTTGGAGGGCCTAAAGATTTTGTTGAAAATCCATGGGGTTCAATGCATAAAGCCGCTGTCATCATGGAAGTTAAAGCTAGCCAGCATGGTTATTTAGCACAAATGAATACGCGTGATATTGGCATGTCTGTTGTTAGTTTAGGCGGTGGTAGAACTGCACCAGGTCAAAAGGTTGATCACACGGTTGGGTTTGATCGGATTTTACCTTTGGGTGTTCAAGTAAACAGTGGAGAAGTTATTGCTCGAGTTCATGCTAGAGATGAAAATTCAGCACAGTTAGCAGCTCAACAGTTTAATCAGGCAATTGCTTATTCTGAAGAAGCACCAGAGTTACTACCAGTAATTTACTAACCGAACTCGTTAAACTTAATTGATGTGATATGCGAATATAATGTCATTAAAACTAAAAAGTCACTTGTTACTGAAACAGTAAGAAGTGACTTTTTAGTTTGATTATATCAACACTATAACGTACCGAAAATTTTATCCCCTGCATCACCTAATCCAGGCAATATATAACCTTGCTCGTTAAGTTTTTCATCTATCACACCAATGGTTAGCGTTACATCAGGGTGTGCGTCGTTGATGACTTTAATACCTTCAGGAGCAGCTACCAAAAATATTGCAGTGATGTTCTTACAACCAGATGATTTTAATAAGTCTATAGTTGCTAAAGCTGTACCACCAGTTGCTAACATAGGGTCAATAACAATAGCGGTTCTACTTTCTATATCAGAGATAATATTTTCATAATAGCTTTCAGGTTGTAATGTTTCTTCATTACGTTGTAAGCCGACTACGCTTATTTTTGCACAAGGTAATACTAGAAGTGAACCTTCAAGCATACCTAAGCCCGCACGTAAAATAGGTACTAGAGTTGGCTGTTTATCTGCCAATGTAGGTACCGATATTTCACCTGACCAACACGTCATTGAAGTGTTCTTAACATTAAAGTTTTGAGTTGCTTCAACGGTTAGTAGCATTGAGATCTCTTTGGCTAACTCTCTAAAAGATTTTACCGAAATATCGTTATCTCGTAATAAACTAACTTTGTGTTTGACAAGTGGATGGGTGCTTTCGAAAACAGGCATGAAATATATTTCCTTGTTATTATGGAGAAAACGGAGAATGTTATTCTACGATTAAGCGTAGAATAACTTACAGTATTTACCAGACTAGTTTTTTAAAGTGCGCTCTACACAGAGGTTCATAACGTTCATTACCGCCAACTTCTACCTGTTGACCACCTTTAACAGGTACACCGTTTTCATCTTGTCTGATAACAAAATTTGCTTTTCGGCCACAATGACAAATAGTTTTTAGTTCAACTAATTTATCTGCCCAAGCGAGAAGGGCAGCACTACCTGAAAAAGTTTCACCAAGAAAGTCAGTTCTTATTCCATAGGCTAATACGGGAATGTGTAATAAATCGACAACATCTGTGAGTTGTTTAACTTGTTCAGTAGAAAGAAACTGCGCTTCATCGATAAGTACACAATCAATTTTGGCTTTTTCATGTTTCTCTTTTATTTCCGTCAACATATTGCTGTCATCATCAAAAAGGAAAGCATCTGCATCAATGCCTAAACGTGATGCAACTTTGCCTTTCGCAAATCGATCATCAATTTTTGCAGTATAAATAGCTGTTGTTAAACCACGCTCTCTATAATTATAAGACGATTGAAGAAGATGAGTTGATTTACCTGCATTCATTGATGAATAATAAAAATATAATTGAGCCATGATTTACTTCTTTATTGATGAATATTAATAGCTGCTTGCTGACTTGTTTTCTGAACTGTTCTCATCGCCATGACCAAGTGTGATAAGTAGACTGTTAAGTAAACTACTCGCACCAAAACGAAAATGATTATTATCAGCCCAATCAACGCCTAATATACTATCAGCAAGGTCAAGATAAACTGCTGCATCTTCAGCATTTTTAACACCGCCGGCAGGTTTAAAACCGACATTAATATTTTTGTTTTTGATGACTTCTAACATGATTTTTGCTGCTTCAGGTGTAGCACTCACTGCAACTTTTCCTGTTGATGTTTTAATAAAGTCAGCACCTGCATTAATAGAGATCTCACTCGCTTTTTGAATGAGTTCGGCTGATTTTAGTTCACCAGATTCTATAATAACTTTAAGTTTTGCTAAATCGCCACAGGCTTGCTTACAGACTTTAACCATATCAAAACCGATATCAGTGTTGCCTTGCATCAGCGCTTTGTATGGGAATACCAAATCAACTTCGTCAGCACCATAAGCGACAGCTGCTTGAGTTTCAGCTAAAGCAATATCGATATCGTCATTACCGTGCGGAAAGTTCGTTACAGTCGCTATTTTGATATGTGGTGTTTGTTGTGCCTTTAATATCTTTTTTGCCATAGGTACAAAACGCGGATAGATACAAATAGCCGCTGTTGAACCCGCAGAAGATTTAGCTTGTTGACATAAGTTTATAATATCTTGTTCTGTTTCACTGTCAGTAAGACTTGTTAAATCCATTAAGGAAAGTGCACGTTGAGCGATGATTTTAATATCTGACATAGTTTTATTTTCCTCTGTAATTCTTATAAAGCAATGAATACACCAGCGATGGCTGCACTCATTAAATTGGCTAAAGTTGCCGCCATCATAGCGTGCATGCCAAGTTTAGCTATATCACGTCGTCGGCTAGGAGCCATTGAACCAATACCGCCAAGCAAAATAGCAATTGAAGATAAATTAGCAAATCCACAAAGAGCGAAGGTAACAATTGCTTGAGTAGCCGGAGAGAGTGTATCTTTAATTTCAACAAAGTTTACGTAAGCAAAAAATTCATTAACCACAATCTTTTGACCAATAAAACTTCCTGCTTGAAGCATTTCGTTAACCGGTACGCCAATAATAAAAGCGAAAGGTGCAAAGACATAACCTAGAATAAGTTCAATAGTAATATTGTCATAGCCGAACAATCCACTAATGCCGCCAACAATCGTATTAAGAAGGGCGATTAACGCAATAAATGCAAGTAACATTGCACCAACATTAACCGCTAATTTTAAGCCAGAAGCAGCACCAGATGCAGCAGCATCAATAACGTTAGCGGGTTTATCTTCACCTTCATCAAAATCTATAGAATCTTGCATGATTTTTTCAGGTTCTGTCTCAGGGTATATGATTTTAGCCATTAATAAACCGCCTGGAGCAGCCATAAAAGAAGCTGCTATTAAGTATTTTAGTTCAATACCTAAGCCTGCATAACCTGCCATGATAGATCCTGCAACAGATGCTAATCCGCCAACCATAATGGCAAACAACTCTGACTGAGTCATTTTAGCGATGTAAGGGCGCACAACTAAAGGTGCTTCGGTTTGGCCAACAAATATATTTGCCGTTGCTGAAAGTGATTCAGGTTTACTGGTTTTTAATAGTTTTTGTAAACTACCACCAATAATTTTGATAACCCACTGCATAATACCAAGATAATAAAGTACAGCGATTAAAGACGAGAAGAAAATAATATTAGGTAAAACACGAATGGCAAAAACAAAACCAACGCCATTATCAAACATGGCATCGGTACCAAGACCACCAAATAAGAAGTTTATACCGACCTTTGCACTATCAATAACACTTTGAACACTTGAAGTAATGGACGTTAATACGTCTTTTCCAAAAGGAACATATAAAACGAAAGCGCCGAGAATTAATTGTAATAGAAACGCAAAGCCAACAGTACGAAAGTTAATATCTTTACGACTTTTCGAAAGACCATAGGCAATGGCTAATAAAACAAATATGCCTATTACACCTCTATATGCAGAAAAATCCATAAATACCTCTTGTTATAATTATTGTTATTTTATTTTATTTTTGTAGCGGTAACATTGATAATTGACGTATTTTTGCTTTTAGTACTTCTATAGCCATTCTATTTTTACCACCACGGGTGATCACTATATCAGCCCAAGCTTTAGATGGTTCAATAAATTGATAATACATCGGCCTAACTGTTTCTAAATATTGGTTTGTTACTGATTCAACACTTCTGTTTCGTTCAATTAAATCACGCTTTATACGTCTAACTAAGCATATATCAAGTGGTGTATCCATATATACTTTAATATCAAACTGGTCTCTAAGTGCTTTATTAGATAATAATAAAATACCTTCAACCAGTACAATTTTTGTAGGCGTAAAAACACGAGTTTCAGTTGTACGAGTATGTGTTTTATAACAATATATAGGAACGTCGATTGATTTATTTTCAGTAATATCTTTCAGATGTTGTGTAAGTAAATCGTGTTCGAAGGCACTAGGATTATCGTAATTTGTTTGTTCTCTTTCAGACATAGACAAATGAGATTGATCGCGGTAATACGAGTCCTCATTTAGAATAGAAATTCCATCTTCCCCTAATTCATCGATAAGTTCGTCATGAATAGTTTGAGCAAAAAGAGTTTTCCCTGATGCTGATGGACCTGTAATTGTGATTATTGTCGGTTTATTATCTTTCAATGTTTTTGCCTGTCGATATTTCAGGTTCAAGAGTAATTTTAAATACTATCATTAGCTGCATAGATGAAAGTAATAAAAAGCTAAATATATGTTTTTTAGGTTAAATAATAATTAAATAAACGTTAAATAATCTATATATCTAAAAGGATCATTTACCCAATTTTTAAAAGATGATAAATTATCACAACTTGACCATGTGGTCATGTTTTATTGTACTATTTATGAATATATATTTAAAAAATGATAAAGGAAATAGCATGACACGTGCAATAGTTTTAGTGATTGATAGTTTTGGTATAGGTTACTCTGCAGATGCTGAAGAGTTTGGAGATGTTGGTGCAAATACCCTTGCTAATCTTGCCAAGGCTTATTACACAGAAACTGGAAAAGCCATTAACTTGCCTAACCTTGCAAGCCTCGGGTTATTTAAGGCATGTCATGAAGCATCCAATATAGATTTTCCTCAGCAGGGTGGTGAACCTAAAAAAGGTGCTTATGGTTTTATGCAAGAGATAAGCACAGGAAAAGATACACCAAGTGGGCATTGGGAAATGGCAGGCGTCCCAGTACTTTTTGATTGGGGATATTTCACCGATAAAGAAAATGCATTTTCTCAAGATTTAATGGATAAAATTAATCAAGCAACGGGATTTACTGGCATGTTGGGAAATTGTCATGCCTCTGGTACCGTTATTTTAGATAACTTAGGTGAAGAGCATATTAAGTCTGGTTTACCTATTTGTTATACCTCAGCAGACAGTGTTTTTCAGGTAGCTGCTCATGAAGAGCATTTTGGTTTAGATAATTTATATAAATACTGTGAAACAGTAAGAGAAGAACTCTCAGATCTAAATATAGGTCGTGTTATTGCCAGACCTTTTATTGGTGATAACCCCGAAAATTTTGCACGTACTGGTAATCGTCGTGATTATTCAGTATTACCACCAGCGGCTACTGTACTCGACAAAATTTATGATGCTGGGACACATGTGATTAGTGTCGGTAAAATAGCTGACATTTTTGCTCATCAAGGTATTAGTGAAAAAACGAAAGCGACTGGTTTAGATGCCTTGTTAGATGCAACGATTGATCATATAAAATCAGCTCAAGATAATTCTTTGATTTTTACAAACTTAGTTAACTTCGATCAAGATTTTGGCCATCGTCGCGATCCTGTAGGTTACGCACAAGAGCTTGAAGCGTTTGACTTACGTTTGCCTGAAGTACTTAATGCAATGACAGACAATGATATTGTATTTTTAACTGCTGATCATGGTTGCGATCCTACATGGCCAGGAAATGATCATACCCGTGAGTATGTTCCAGTGTTGGCTTATCATCATAATATATCTTCTGTGAATTTAGGTGAGCGCAAAACCTTCGCTGATTTAGGTCAAACCATCGCAGAATTTTTTAATGTTGAAGCGATGGACTATGGCACTAGTTTTATGTCCGACTTATATAACAAGCAAAACAAACATTAATTAAAATTTAAAACAGTATTTCTACTACACTATAAAAAAACATATAAAAATAAAATAAACATAACCCTCAGGAGATAACGAATGAAAATGTTTAAACAAAGCGCTCTAACACTATGTGTTCAAGCGTCAATACTTGCCAGTGTTGCAAGTATTTCGACGAGTACTTTTGCTGAAGAAGGCGCAAAAGAAAAAACTACCGGTATCGAAGTTATAGAGGTAACTGCTCGTAAACGTACTGAGAATATTAAAGATGTACCTATTTCAATCTCAGCTATTACGGCTAAAAAATTAGAAGTTCTAGGCTCTTCCGGAATGGATGTTAGATCTTTATCAGCAAAAGTGCCCAGTTTATTAATTGAATCTTCATTTGGTCGAACTTTCCCACGCTTTTATATTCGTGGCTTAGGTAACACAGATTTTGATTTACTTGCTTCACAGCCAGTTTCGTTAATTTACGATGACGTTGTGTTAGAAAACGCCTTAACTAAAGGCATGCCAATGTTCGACATTGAACGCGTTGAAGTATTACGTGGCCCTCAAGGTACATTATTTGGACGTAATACAACCGCTGGTATTATTAAAGTTCAATCTAAAAAACCTACACAAGATTTTGATGCAACGGTATCAGCATCTTATGGAACCTATGGTTCTACAGATCTTCGTCTTGCGGTTGGCGGTGGTTTGACTGACACACTATCTGCACGAGTTTCATTATTACAACAAGACAGAGATGACTGGATAGACAATAAAGCACCAGGTTTTGAAAAAAAAGACGAGCTTGGTGGCTACGGTGAAACAGCGGGTAGAATACAGCTTTTATGGGAACCTAGTGATAAATTCTCAGCATTGTTTAACTACCACTTTAGAGATGCTGATGCCGACGCTCGTGTTTTTAGAGCAAACATCATTAAGCCAGGTACAAATGATTTAGTTGATGATTTTGATCGTGAAGTCGTTTATCAAGATGCTGCTTTAAGAAATAATCAAACAATAGAAATGAAAGGCTCTAGCTTAAAACTATCTTATGATATGGGCAGCCATACGTTAACTTCTGTAACGGGTTATGAGTCTGCTGAAATGTTTTCTGTTGGTGATATCGATGGTGGCTATGGCGCTTCTTTCTTAGGTGATTATATGGGGCCAGGTTTTATACCTTTTCCTTCAGAAACTGGCGCTAAAATGCCAGACCATTCTCAAATTACCCAAGAAGTTAGGTTATCTAGTAATGATTTAGGTGACTTTGATTATCAAGTTGGTTTTTTCTATTTTGATGAAGACTTAACTATTCATAATTTAAGTTTTGATACATTAGGTGCCGGTATACAAAATGGTATCGCAGTTCAAAATATGGAAACAACCGCATGGGCTATTTTTGCATCATTAGACTTTGAAATTTCTGACGATTTGGGTATAACTGCTGGTATCCGTTATTCAGATGACGAACGCGTTTGGGATGGTACTTTAGTTACCTCTCCATTTGGCGCACCGGGTTTCAGTGAGAATGCGACCGTTGATGATTCACAAGTTAGTGGTGACATCAGTATTAATTACAGAATGAATGATGATGTTAATCTTTATGCCCGCTTAGCAAAAGGCTACAGATCACCTAGTATTCAAGGTCGCAGTTTATTATTTTCTGCCTCACACACAACTGCAAAATCAGAATTGGTTACATCAATCGAATCAGGTTTCAAATCTACCTTTTTAGAAAACACTGCCCGTATTGACGGTTCAGTATTCTATTATGTGGTTGATGACCAACAACTAACAGCAGTAGGCGGAACAGGTAATGTTGCTAGTTTACTTAATGCTGACAAAGCTGTTGGTTATGGTTTCGAATTAGACTCAGAACTTTGGGCAACTGATAACTTGGTCTTTGGTGCTAGTTTGAGTTATAACCACACAGAGCTTCAAGATGATACTATTTCTGTAGCTGGATGTGGTGCTGGCTGTACTATCACAGATCCTTTAAATGCAGATGGTCGTGTTATTATTGATGGTAATTCTTTACCACAGTCTCCAGAATGGATTGGTAACTTAAGTGCGCGTTGGACTAAAGAAATTGGTGATGGTGAACTATACGTTTATACCGATTGGTCTTATCGTAGCGAAGTAAGCTTTTTCTTATATGAATCTAAAGAATTTACAGGTGACCCAATATTAGAAGGTGGTTTACGTGTTGGTTATGAATGGGATGGCGACGATGCAGAATATGAAGTTGCAGCCTTTAGTCGAAATATACTGAATGAAGAGAAGCTTACGGGTGCAATTGATTTTAATAACTTAACGGGTTATGTCAATGAACCACGTTTCTTTGGTGTAGAATTTAAAGCTAACTTCTTCTAAAGTTAAATTGCACGTTACACTTTAAACTCTAAATAAAAGGGCTAATTTTAATTAGCTCTTTTTTTATTTTCGAAATTCTTTATGAAATCAATTTAAACCATTATTTATCAAAAATTTAAATAAAAAAAGGGGTGGCAATAAGCCACCCCTTTTTATGTTTAATAATAACTTTCAAGACATTATATTAAGCTTTCTAACGTTAATTCCATCATGTCTTTAAACGTTGTTTCACGTTCATCAGCAGTTGTTTGTTCACCCGTTTTAATATGGTCACTAACGGTTAGTACAGTTAATGCTTTTTTACCGTATTCTGCAGCAACACCATAAAGGCCTGCAGCTTCCATTTCAACAGCTAAAATTCCGTATTTTTCCATCGTAGCAAACATTTCTGGTTGTGGTGTATAAAATAGATCTGCAGTAAATATGTTGCCAACTCGAACGTCTTGATTTAATCGTTCAGCGGTATCAACAACACTTTTTAATAATGAAAAGTCAGCACATGCTGCAAAATCAACATTATGAAAACGCTGTCTATTAACATTAGAATCTGTGCTTGCAGCCATGCCAATTACAATATCGCGAACTTTAATATCATCGCGAACGGCTCCACAAGAACCAATTCTAATAATACTCTCGACGCCGTAGTCTTTATAAAGTTCAGTAGCGTAAATTGATACACTTGGAATTCCCATACCTGAACCCATCACTGAAATAGGCTTACCTTTATAAGTACCGGTGTAACCAAACATGTTACGAACACGAGTAACACATTTTACGTTTTCTAAAAAATTATCAGCAATGTATTTAGCTCTAAGCGGATCGCCTGGCATTAATACTGTTTTTGCGAATTCGCCTTCTTGAGCTTCAATATGTGGAGTTGGCATAAGAGTTATCCTTTATTTTTAAGTGTAACTCAGTAAGTTTCTAGCCTAGCTGATAAAATCAAACTGCTATCAAGGATTTTTTACTGAAGATTTGTTTATAGCGATATTTTTTATCGCTTAAAAATTAATGTGCTTATAATAATACTAAGTGAAGTAGCGATCAATTATCTATTAATAACTTACCTCAATTCTTTTATTTTTTTAGCTGTCGTAAACTTTCTTTTTCTCTATCTGATAAGAAACTCATGTCGATAGCATTATGTTGTAATTGGGTAATTTGTTTTTCACTGAGTTTAAGTAAATTGGACGCAAGATTAAATTCATCTTTAAGTTCAATATTTTCAACCGCTGGGTCATCAGTATTTAGGCAAACATTAAGTCCATTTGCTAAAAATGTTTTAATAGGATGGTTGCTCAAGTCTTTAATAGTGCCTGTTTGATAATTTGATGTAAGGCATGACTCAATGCCTATTCCATGTTTAAGCATATAATCCATGAGCTTTTGATCTTTAACACAAGCTACGCCGTGGCCAATTCTTGTTGCCCCAAGTTTTTCTATGGCATGCCAAACACTCTCTGGCCCAGCGGCTTCTCCTGCATGAACTGTTATTTGTAAACCAGCATCTGATGCCTTTTTAAAGTGACGTTCGAATAAGTTACCTGGGAAGTTATACTCATCACCCGCCAAATCTATCGCTGTAATATTATCTTTATGCGCTAATATTGCATTCAGTTCTATTTCGCAATTTTCTACACCGAATGTACGGCTAAGAATGCCAATCAAATTAATCTTTGTTGGATATTTTTTACACCCTTGTTTAATTCCTTCAATGATGGCTTCAACGACACCTTCAATAGGAAGTTGATGAGTCATCGCAATATAGAAAGGTGAAAACCTTAATTCTGCATAATCAATATTAGCAAGATAAGCATCTTCAACATTTTCATATCCGATACGCACAACGTCATCTAAAGAAGAAAGTACTTTGACTCCCCAATCTAACTTCTTTAAAAAAGCTAAAAGATCTGCTTCATTATTCGTTATCTTAATATGAGGTAAAAAGTCTTCAAAGTTCGATTCAGGTAATTGTATGTTGTTCTGTTTGGCTAATTGCCAAACAGTTTTAGGTCGAATGTTGCCATCTAAATGACGATGAAGATCGATAAGAGGGAGTTGCTTGTTATGCATGGGAGAATAATGTCCTGAGAATGTAATGAGTTGCTAGTAGAAAAAACTAGCAACTGTATATGCCTATTATTTATTTTAGCTTAAAATTATTTTTGTGCTTTGTTGATTAAAGCCCAGTTAGAGAGCTAATTTAACCGAAATAGGGCAGTGATCAGTTAAAGAGCGTGAAAGTTCTTTGGTGTATTTTTCTTTAAAGACTAGCTGTTCGAATGAATCGTCAAGATACATGCTTTTAGCGCTTGGGTTAAAAACAATATGATCTATGTAATCTTTATAATATCCCCCCCAACAATCAGAGTTCTTCGTTGCAGTAGGTGTCCAAAGGGTTTCATTACCTTCGTCATCTAACGCTTGCCACAAACCTTGATCTTCAGCATATTTATTTGAGATGTCTTGAGAGAAACGACGATTAAAATCACCAAGTACAACAAAAGCTTTATTTTCTTTTGCTTGTTTGTCTACCCAACGCTCAAGCGGTTCTATTTGTTTACTGAGAGTAGAACATGCTTGTTTACGTTTAACATCTTTTTCTGAAACACTTGGCATCATAGATACACTTTTACTATCAAGCGGGTCAGTAAAACAGCCAGATTTCAAATGTACTGCAAGGAGTTTCAATTCTTTACCATTTCTAGATAAGGTTAAATCCATTCCATGTCTTACACGTGTAACATCTAGATCTTTATATTCTTTAGCAATAACCGTTAAACCCGCAGATTTTCTAACAGCTACACCAACTCGTTGTACCCAATCTTTTGTAGAAAAGTAGAAGTCGTATTCGTTACCAAAAACTTTCTGAGCCCATTGTCCATTTTCAACTTCTTGAAGTGCAATTACATCGGCATCAAGCTGTTTGGCATACACTGCCAGTTGTTTATAGTCAGTAGGCTTTCGTTCATTATATTCATGTGAACCTAACCAAGCTATATTCCATGAAGCCACTTTTAGTTCTTGAGAGTAACTCGGTGAAGCATACATTAAGCTAAATAGTAAACTAGCAGTTGTTAATATTGGTTTTTGCATTAATACTTCTCTTAGTTAAACTCATTGTAGTTTGAGCACAGGTAAATAATAAAATTGAATTCACTGAATAATTTACTTAACCATTCGGTCAAGAATTGATATAATTTGCAACATTACACTATTTTTACAGTAAGAAACAACCACTATGAATAAAAAATTTATCACAGCACAAGATTTATTAGAAGATTCTTTTAGACTTGCAGCACAAGTTTTTGAAGATGGATTCAGACCACAATTTATTATTGGTATATGGCGTGGTGGGGCTCCTGTTGGAATCGCAGTTCAAGAATATTTTGATTTTAAAAATGTTGAAACTGATCATATCGCTGTTCGTACCTCATCTTATTACGGTATTAATCAGCAAAGTAAAGAGATTAAAGTTCATGGATTGCATTACATTATTGAGAATGCAAATGCTGATGATGGCTTATTAATCGTTGATGATGTTTTTGACTCAGGCAGAAGTATAGACGCTTTGATTAAACAACTTAAGAAGCTTTCACGAAACAATATGCCTACTGACGTGCGTATAGCTTGTCCTTGGTATAAGCCAACAAATAACGTGGTTGATATTAAACCTGATTATTTTGTTCATGAGTCAAATGAATGGTTGGTATTTCCTCATGAGATATCAGGATTAACCCAAGAAGAAATTGCTGAAGGTAAATCAGATTTAGTTAATATTTTGCACCTTTTAAAATAATTAGCGGTGAATCGATAATGAAATTGTTACCATTTTTAGCGGCTTATCTCTGTGCTACTTGTACACTTGCGAATGATAATATACAACAGCAGGTTACTTTGAAAGGAAAATGGCTTGTAGAAACTAACGGTAAAGTTATGTTAGATCCTCAAACCTCAGCATTAAAATTATGGAGAGGAAAATTACTCTCGTTGTCTGATCGTTCAGCACATGAATCGCAGCAAAAACAGTTACACATTATCGATCCCTCTAACGCTATCGTTGCAGACCATTCGTTAGAAATGACAATGTCAGATGAGATTAAAGCAAGTTGTTTTTATCCATACTTAGCTGATAAACCTGACTTTGAAGCATTAGCTATTGATCCCAATAACGATAATGTATTTATTATTGTTACAGAAGATGCGCGTGACGGTGTTCAACTTACAGCATCATGTCAAAAACGTTTTCAAAATACGGGGTCGACAAAATATCCGTCACTTATCGTTAGGCTAGAAATTGACAAAAATAATGTTTTATCAATGACACACGTAAGGCCTCTTCAATTTTCTGCTTCTTATGCTATTGGAGATTTTGCTAATGACGGCATTGAGGGGTTGGCATACGGTAAAAACAATACTTTATATTTAGGTTTAGAAAAAGACAGTAAAGGCCATGCTCGTATTTTCTCATTACCGCTAAACGATAAGTTTTGGGCTTCTGATGAATTTGCTCCAGTCGTTGATACTAACGTTGTTTTACCATCATTTAATAATGGCAGACACCCAATAAATGGTATGGATTACATATCTGTTGATAATCACCCTGGTTATATCGCAGCAGCAGCACGTAATGACAACCAATTATGGATCATAGATTTAGCCAATGAAAAACCAACAAAAGTTATTTCAATGGAATTTCTAGCTCCCGTCAAAAGTCATGACGGTCAATGCAAGGAATGGGAACTTATAGGTAATTCTTCACTAGAAGGTGTTGCAGTTACAAGAGATAAAATTTGGTTGATTAATGATCCATGGAAAGCTCATTATATAGAAAACGTAAAATGTGAATCCAATCGTCATAAATATGAGAGTTTCTCGCCTCTTTTATTTTCATTACCTATATCTAAACAATGGTTTGAATAAATAAAACGAGCATCTAAATTATGATATTGCCTAAATTTAAATGCTTTATCCTCTTGAATAGACCTTTTGTGTAATTAATCAATTTAAATTCATAATTAGTTATTTGTAATTATGCCCATATTGTTTACGAAACTAACTTGAAGGTTTATAATACGCAGGTTAACCAGTGGTGTACCCACTGGTTTTTTATGTCTGGTTTAATTCAGACGAATAATACCGCGAATATTAAAAATAACCTTTGTAAACGCTTTAAGGTTCTCGCGGAAAAATTAATATTAGTAGAGTGAAGCTAGTTTGCGATTTCGCATAAGTATTCACTTTATTAGACAATTAGCAGATAAGAAATAGGAAAGTAGATGAGCTCAGATTCAACAAAAATAATTTATACGATTACCGATGAAGCGCCAGCTTTGGCGACTCACTCTTTATTACCAATTATTCAAGCATTCACAGCGTCGTCAGGCATAAATGTTGAAACACGTGATATTTCACTTGCTGCACGTGTATTAGCTAACTTTCCAAAATACTTAACTGCTGAACAGCGTGTTAGTGATGCATTAACAGAATTAGGTATGTTAGCTAAAACCCCAGAAGCTAACATTATAAAATTACCTAATGTTTCTGCTTCAATCCCACAATTAGAAGCGGTTATTAAAGAGCTTCAAGCGAAAGGTTATAATTTACCTGATTTTCCAGCTGAACCTCAAAATGAAGCAGAACAGTCAATCAAGTTAACGTATGCAAAAGTTTTAGGCTCTGCTGTTAACCCTGTTTTACGTGAAGGTAACTCAGACCGTCGTGCTCCAGGTTCAGTTAAGCAATATGCTCGCAAAAACCCACATTCTATGGGGGCTTGGTCAAAAGAATCTAAATCACATGTTGCTCACATGTCTGCTGGTGACTTTTACGGAAGTGAAAAATCTACAACACTAACTGCAGCAACCAATGTTAAAATTGAATTTGTTGCAGAAAATGGTGATGTTACGTTATTGAAAGAACACTTACCTTTATTAGACAAAGAAATTATAGATGCTGCTGTAATGAGCAAAGCAGCATTAGTTGAGTTTTACGAAGCTGAAACAGCTAAAGCAAAAGAAGAGGGTGTATTATTATCTCTTCATTTAAAAGCTACCATGATGAAAGTTTCAGACCCAATCATGTTTGGGCATGCAGTAAAAGTTTTCTATAAAGATGTTTTTGAAAAACATGCTGCAATATTTGAACAACTTGGCGTTGATGCTGATAATGGTGTTGGTGATGTTTACGCAAAAATTTCACGTTTACCAAGCGAAAAACAAGCTGAGATTGAAGCTGATTTAGCTGCTGTTTATACAACACGTCCAGAAGTTGCGATGGTTGACTCTGATAAAGGTATTACAAATTTCCATGTACCAAGCGATGTTATAATTGATGCATCAATGCCAGCAGCTTTAAGAGCTTCAGGTATGATGTGGGATCGTGATGGTAAGCAAAAAGATACTAAGTTTATGATCCCTGATCGTAACTACGCAGGTGTATTTTCTGCAGTTGTTGATTTTTGTCGTGAAAACGGTGCTTTCAACCCAACAACAATGGGTACTGTACCAAACGTAGGTCTAATGGCTCAAAAAGCTGAAGAATACGGTTCTCATGACAAAACATTTACAATGGTTGGTAAAGGTACTGTTCGTGTTGTTAATGACAATGACGAAACTTTATTAGAGCATACAGTTGCTGAAGGTGATATTTGGAGAATGTGTCAGGTTAAAGATGCACCTATCCAAGATTGGGTAAAACTTGCCGTTACTCGTGCTAAAGCGACCAACGTTCCAACTGTTTTTTGGTTAGATGAAAATCGTGGTCACGATGCAGAAATGATTAAAAAGGTTAATACTTATTTAGCTGACCATGATATTTCTGGTTTAGACATTCAAATTTTAGCTCCAGTTAAAGCATGTGAGTTTACATTAGCACGTACCGCTAATAGTGAAGATACTATTTCTGTAACAGGTAATGTTTTACGTGATTACTTAACTGATTTATTCCCAATTTTAGAATTAGGTACAAGCGCTAAAATGCTTTCAATTGTTCCACTTATGAACGGTGGTGGCTTATTTGAAACTGGAGCAGGTGGTTCAGCTCCTAAGCATGTTCAGCAATTTGAAAAAGAAAATCATTTACGTTGGGATTCGTTAGGTGAATTTTTAGCACTTGCTGCTTCTTTAGAACACGTAAGCGTTAATACTAAGAATAGCAAAGCACAAGTACTTGCAGATACTTTAGATTCTGCAACGGGTAAATTCCTTGATGAAAATAAATCTCCTTCTCGCAGAGTCGGTGAGTTAGATAATCGAGGTAGTCATTTTTACCTTGCTATGTATTGGGCACAAGCACTTGCAGCGCAAACATCAGACGAAGAGTTAAAAGCGAGCTTTACTGCTATCGCTCAAGCATTAACGAAGCAAGAAGAAAAAATCGTTGCTGAATTAAATGCCGCTCAAGGACCATCTATGAATATCAATGGTTACTACTATGCAGATGTTGAACTTGCAAGCAAAGCAATGCGCCCAAGTGAAACATTTAATACTATTTTATCTAGCTTGCTATAACTTATTGTAGCTACTGAGAAGTAGATATAAAAAAGGCTGAACATCGTAATTGATGTTCAGCCTTTTTATTATACGTTATAAACTATTTAGAGATTTTTACTCTAATTCTATTACTGCCGACTCTAGATTCGTGTAATGCTTTAATTGCTTTTTTAGCTTCAGCTTCATTAGGCATTTCAACAAAGGCGAAACCTTTAGATTTTCCCGTTGCTTGATCTAAAACTAAAGTACACTCGGTGACACCACCAATTGCTGAAAATAAAATCCGAATTTCTTGTTCGGTTGTAGAGCGTGATAAATTACGTACTAAAAGTTTCATCAGGAATCCTATAAAATAATATTAAGCTAATTATCTCAAGATAGTTTGTATTCACCAAGCTATTTCACTTTATTATAAGATATTAATGGTTTTAAACGCTTAATTTAAACGGTTGTTTTAATTATTCACCATGGTTATACTCAATATCACCTATTCTGTATTAGTGTTGAAGCTCTTTTTCATTTAATTTGAATGTTCAAGGGAAGATAACCTATACTAAAATAAGCAGTTTTATCCATAATACAAACAATCTAGCTGTTAAGTTCAAAACCATTAACGTTATTGTGCTAAAGAAGAGGAATCATATATGTCTGCAAATGTAATAATCCCCACCGACGGTCAAGCCATTACTTATGAGAACGGAAAACTATGTGTGCCTAATAACCCCATTATTCCATTTATAGAAGGTGATGGAATTGGTATTGATGTAACGCCACCCATGATAAAAGTTGTTAATGCTGCTGTCGAAAAAGCATATAACAGTGAACGTAAAGTTCATTGGATGGAAGTTTATGCAGGGGAAAAAGCAACTCAAATGTACGACTCTGAAACATGGTTGCCTGATGAAACGTTAGACATGTTTAAAGAATACAAGGTCGGAATAAAAGGCCCATTAACTACACCTGTTGGTGGCGGTATGCGTTCATTAAATGTTGCGCTTAGGCAAATTCTAGATCTTTATGTTTGCCAACGTCCAGTGCAATGGTTCACCGGTGTGCCTAGCCCAGTAAAAAAACCTAGTGAAGTTGACATGGTTATTTTCCGAGAAAATTCAGAAGATATTTATGCAGGTATTGAATACCAAGCTGGTACTGAACAAGCTAAGAAAATGATTAACTTTTTAATCGAGGAAATGGGTGCTACAAAAATCCGTTTCACGGAAAACTGTGGTATTGGTATCAAACCAGTATCAAAAGAAGGTACAGAGCGATTAGTGAGAAAAGCCATTCAGTATGCTATTGATAACGACAGAGAGTCGGTAACATTAGTACACAAAGGTAATATCATGAAATACACAGAAGGGGCCTTTAAAGAATGGGGTTACCAATTAGCCCGTGATGAATTCGGTGCCGATTTTATTGCTGGTGGCCCTTGGTGTTCATTTATAAATCCAAAAACAGGTAAAGAAATTATCATCAAAGATGTTATTGCCGATGCGATGTTACAGCAGATTTTATTAAGACCTGCAGAATATAGCGTGATAGCGACATTAAATTTAAATGGTGATTATTTATCTGATGCACTTGCTGCGCAAGTTGGCGGTATTGGTATTGCACCTGGTGCCAATATGAATGATGACATTGCCATATTTGAAGCCACTCATGGAACGGCGCCTAAGTATGCTGGTTTAAATAAGGTGAATCCTGGTTCAGTTATTTTATCAGCTGAAATGATGTTAAGACATATGGGTTGGGTTGAAGCTGCTGATTTATTACTTAAAGGTATGTCAGGTGCTATTAATGCTAAAACCGTTACATATGATTTTGAGCGTTTGATGGATGGTGCAACATTAGTGACTTGTTCAGAATTCGGTGACTGCATAATTGACCATATGTAATTGACCATACAAAGAATCCGTCGGACAATGTTCGATGGATTGTTTAGTAATATATAATTTAGAGTTTCTATACTCAGGCTTTCAAAAATAGAAATTATAATCAGATGAAGTTTCACAAGGACAAATTCAAACGTTAAACTGCAATTAGCTTAATCTACGCTTTTTATTCTACGAGTAAATCACGGGTAACAACTCCTCAGAATGCACACAGCTCACTATGACCGATACCTTTTAGTATTGGACTTAGTGGGTTTGTTGTTTTACAATGCATTCATACCTTAATTTGAGCATTATTAATGTCATCTCCTAAAAATAAACTAACCCCATTATATCCAACTTATGTTGAGCTATGTGAAATGTCACTCGATGAATATCCCACGATTCATCAGTTCATTAACACAAATAATGAAGACCATTGGTTAGAACATTGGAATTGGGGAAAATCATTTCTAGAATATACTGGCCGAAATAAATCTGTTCACACCTATGACAGATTTAGAAATGAAATTGAACGCTTCTTATTATGGTCGTTTATAGAAAAGCAAAAGCCAATTGATCAACTTCGCAAAACAGATATTTTAGAGTACGCTGATTTTTGCTGGCAGCCACCAGTTACTTGGATTGGTCTTAATAATCATGAACGCTTCAGAATTGAAAATGGCGCTTTTGTAGCTAATGAACTTTGGCGACCGTACAAAATCCAAGTACCTAAGAACCAAATTAATAAAGATATTGATAGAAAAAAATATCGTCCTTCACAACAAACCTTAACTTCTTCATTTACAGCAATAATCGTTTTTTATAACTATTTGATGGGTGAAGAATTTTGTTATGGTAATCCTGCACAAATAGCTAAGAAAGATTGTAAACACTTTATTAGTGACACCCAAGTTAAGGAAGTTAAACGTTTAACGAGTATTCAGTGGCAATACATGCTTGATACAGCGATAGAAATGGCTAATGAAAGCGCCCTTCATGAAAGAAATTTATTCATTATTGCTACGCTTAAAACACTATTTTTGAGAATTTCAGAGCTATCTGATCGTCCCGCATGGTCACCTACAATGGGACATTTTTGGCAAGATGACGATGAAAACTGGTGGCTTAAAGTCTTTGGTAAAGGTAGAAAACTTCGCGATACTACAGTACCAGTTGATTTTCTTCCTTTTTTAGAGCGTTATCGTTTATCACGTGGACTAACATATTTACCTTCAAGTGGAGAAAATACGGTACTTGTTGAGAAAATACGTGGTCAAGGAGGTATGTCTTCAAGACACTTACGAAGATTAGTACAAGAAATTTTTGACAACGCTTACCTAAAAATGAAGCAAGAAAAAGGTGAGAAAAAAGCACTAAAACTTAAAGAAGCCTCTACTCATTGGTTACGTCATACTGGTGCTAGTATGGAGATTGAACGTGGTCGTGGTTTAAAAGACTTATCTGAAGATTTAGGTCATGCGAGTATGGCGACAACTGATACTATTTATGTTCAAACTGAGAATAAAAAGCGCGCTGAAAGTGGTAAGAAACGTAAAGTTAATTAATCAAAACGTAACTATTTTAATGTTATTAATAGTTACGTTTCAGTGATTTATAAAGATAATAAGATTAACAAGCAATCAATCTATTGGCAGGACTTTTAATGCTAATTCAGGGTCTAAACGAACATTGAACCAATTAATTCGCCAATCTAAATGTGGGCCAGTTGCCCTGCCGCTTGAACCCACTGCGGCGACGATTTGTCCTTTTTTTACTTCATCTCCATTTTTTACATATGACTTACTTAAATGTAGAAAGCTTGAAGTGATGCCATGTCCGTGATCTATGATCATAGTTCCACCTGAATAAAACATATCAGGTACAAACATAACAACTTTACCTGACGCTGGTGCTTTTACAGGATCTCCAGTTTTACCTGCGTAATCTAAGCCGAAGTGAGGACGTTTAGGAACGCCATTGAAAACACGTTGGCTACCGTAAACACCGGTAATAATACCTTTTATTGGGGCAATAAATCCTTTTGCAAAATCCGTCTTATCACTAGAGGTTTTCCGAGCAGTCCTTACCTGAATTCCATCTTTTTTAGAACGAGCGACAGATTTAGGGTTTGGATTCATTATTTTTTTAGCAATACCTTCAATACGCTGTACTTTATATTCACGCTTTGTAGGTGTTAACGTTTTCTTTTCAGTTTTACCGTCAGGCTGAGTGATTAGCAGTTGGTAAGATTTATCGTCATCACGGCCAAAACCAAAAACATAATCTCCATTTTTTGACAAAGGTAAAACTTTATCATCAAAAGTAACGATGTTATTAACGTCAGTTTTCCCGATAACTAAAGCGCCCTGCTTAATTTCGCCAGAAAGTTTTATATCGGCCAATACTATTTGTGAAAATAAGACACTGCTTATACAAAAACCAAGAACTCCACTTTTGATGAGCTTAAACTTAAGCATTAGCTATTGCACCTTTACCAACACCTTCAAAGGCGACGACTGTTATATCTTTATTATCATCAGCGACTAATTGTCTCGCAATAAAGTCAGCTAATAATTCAACTGTTGAATCACAATCAACAACGTCTAATACTTTATTATCTACTGCTATATCAAATCTACCTTGTGGTGCAGTGTAAGAAAAGAAATGGTGATCGGGAGTCAAATTACTTTGCGCAAACTCAGATAACTCTATTTTATCTTTAGCAATGCGATCAACTTCTGAAGCAATATATATATCCTTCCATCGTAGACACCATTCTTTTTCTAACTTAGGTACGCGATTACCTGCATGTAGAATATTGATAGTAGATCGATGGCCGTGAGCAATACGCTGACAATTTCCGTCATGTAACTTCAACCCGTGAGTATAGTGGTAAAAGTCACCGCTAATATTTTCAGGACGCAGTGTTAATTTTAATCCTTGAACATTTTGTGGTAATTGTTCTAGAATTATTTTAGTTAAATGGTCTGTCACGGATTCAATATTGATCGTATTAGAATCAATTTTTGCAAAAGCACATTTTGGAGATTGTAAAAAGTAACTTGCACGTTCGCTAATTAAATCTACATATTCATGATCATTATTATGTGTTGAATCATTCACGGTAATACAAGTGTTTTTCATCGGCAATAATAATTTATGATCAACGGCATCATCAATAATAGCTTTAATTTGCTTTTTAACTACGGCAAAATCAAGCACCATGCTCATTTCATTTAGTGCTCCATCAAGAAGCACATCAACAATCCAACTTTCACCAACAATACCTCGTTTTTGGCAACAGTATGAAAAATCTATGACGGTTAAATCATTTACAAATAATTGCATTATTACTCTCTACTACTCTTTATTAATTTAATCTTTTATTTGCCAAGCAATGGTATCGTTAGCACGAATAGGAACAACAACGTCTTCACCGAAAGATAATGTTGCAGGAACTTGCCATTCAACTTTTTCTATTGTTATTGTATCGTCATTCACGGGTAAGTTATAAAATGCCGGGCCATGTAGGCTGGCAAAACCTTCTAATTTATCTAATGCATTAGCTGCTTCAAATGCTTCTGCATAAAGTTCAATTGCCGCATGTGATGTGTAACAACCTGCACAACCACAATCAGATTCTTTTGCATGCTGTGGATGTGGAGCTGAATCAGTACCTAAGAAAAATTTAGAACTGCCACTTGTAGCTGCTTCAATTAATGCTTGTTGATGAATATTACGTTTTAAAATTGGCAAACAGAAAAAGTGAGGACGTATACCCCCCACTAACATATGGTTACGGTTAAATAACAAATGATGAACCGTTATCGTAGCCGCAACATTTTCACCAGCTTGTTTTACAAAATCGACAGCATTTTTGGTTGTTATATGTTCTAAAACAATTTTTAAATCTGAATATTTAGCTACTAATGGTTTTAAAATTGTATCAATGAAAACGGCTTCACGATCGAAAATATCAATATCGTGATCTGTCACTTCACCATGAACCAGTAAAGGCATACCAACTTCTTGCATTGCTGCTAAAACATCAGCAATATTATCAACATTAGTAACGCCTGATGTTGAATTGGTTGTTGCTCCAGCAGGATACAACTTAGCAGCAAAAACAATTCCTGTCGCTTTAGCGTCTTTTATTTCTTTAGGTGTAGTTTTATCGGTTAAATACAACACCATTAAAGGTTGAAACTGCTTACTTTTATTTGAGTCGTTTGTAGCAGCGGCAAGAATTCGTTGATGATATTGCGTCGCTAATTCAGCATTTGTTACAGGTGGTACTAAGTTTGGCATAACAATAGCGCGTCCAAAATAACGACTAGTATCAGGAACAGTTGTTGTTAATGCATCGCCATCGCGTAAATGTACATGCCAATCGTCTGGGCGAGTAATGGTTAATGTTGTCATTTTATACCTATCAATTTGTTTGCTAATTTTAAAATTCTGTATTTTCAGATTGTTGAGCTTCTTGCTCATGTTTATCAGCTGTTTGTAATAACGCTAATAATTGGTCTTTTAAATTTGGTGGTACTTTATAAATGGTAATACTTTCATTGGCTGCATTATAAACAACATCTTCACCAAAATGACTACGTTCAAAGCTTAAACTAATGCCATTCCCGTAACCCGAATATTTAGTCACTTTATTAACAACTGTTTGATCGTGTGGGAAAGACTCTTCAAGTGGATAAGATTGCTCTTGGCAAAATTGATGAAAATCTTGTGATGCGCCTTCTTGCTTAATCACTTCACCTATTTCTTGAATTGATACATCTTGTGCAGCACTTTTTTGCTCTTTACAGTAATTCAGTAACTCTTTACGAGTTGTTTGTTTCTCTGATGCGTCAAGTTGATTAACCGCAACATAATCTTCAACAGCTTGCACTAAGGTTTGAGTTTGCTCTTTAGAATTCAAGCCTTCTTCACAACCTAAAAAGTCTAGAAAAAAGTCAGAAACAACACGACCGGCTCTACCTTTAATAAAAGAAACATACTTGTTACCTTGTTCGTTTTCTTTATAGTCAAATAAATCAATACGAGCAGCGAGTTGCATACGTGCCGTATCGAGATGTTTATCCGCTGAAATATTTAATTCACCATCAACTGAGTAATGTTCTGATACAGGGATGATAGTAGCAAGTAAATAGCGTCCCCCCATATATTCATAATGACATACAACAAGATAACCAGTTTCAGCCAAATTATATTTTTCTAATTCATTTTTTAATAAATTAGCTGCTTGGCTACTAAAAGCATAAAAAGATTGAGCATCACCTAAATAGCTTTCCATAATATCAACAAAACGAGCAGAATCTCCTGCAGCAGGCATGGTCGAAAAATGTCCGTAAGCTTTACTCGCCTTGGCGTTATATATTTTATGGAGTGCATCAACAAAGTTTTCAATTTTATTAGTGAATTCGATAGATTCTGGCCCTAAACGCAGCACAACTTCACCGGTTTCTTCTTTTTTCGTTAAAAAATGTAGGGCAATGTTTGAAATAATTAAACTCATAGTTAAAGGCCAGTTTTATATTGTTCAGGCATTTGATAAACTTATAACAATCTATCAAGTAACCTATTAAGTATTTTAAGATGCCTATTGTATCCAAGTATTCGAATGAACGTGTAGAAAAAATTATCCAAAATTTACATGATGTTTTAGTTAATGAGTCTGCAACCCCCGACCTAGCACTAATGTGCTTAGGAAACACCTTAACAGAAATTATAAATAAAAATATTCCAGAGGCAAAAAGAGCTGGAATTGTAACCAACTTTACTGACGCATTAAAGAAATCGGTCCAATAATTACACCTTAATTTATAATTATTAACCGAATAAACTAAAAATAATAAGAGAATGATAATTACCTATGGTTGCATTTGACTCAAAAACGTATAGCAAAAGACTATTACACCTGATCAGTTGGAGCCATTGGTTCACTTTTTTTAATATTATTGCCGCTATTGGATTATCATCTTTTTATATTTTTAGTGAAGGCGGGCCTGAAACGTTACTGGGCCATTTTTATTTAGTTTCGACATGGTTTAGTCATATGGGTTTTTTAACTTTTATGACTTTTGTATTAATATTATTCCCGATCACCTTAATTTATCCTAACACTCGATTTATTAGGGCAACTGCATCAGTAGTATTTACAATACAACTTTTAGTACTGCTATTAGATGCCTATATCTATAATAGCTTAGGCTATCATTTAAATGCGTCTTCAAGCGCTCAAATATTTGACCTTATTTCAACTCAAATTCAAAGTAATAGCCGGATGTTTTGGTTTATTAGTATTGTTTTAACATTGGCCATTTTTTCGTTTGAGTTAACGGTGAGTAATTATGCTTGGAAACATTTACGTGATCTGCAAAAAGTAGTATTCGCAAAATTTGTAGTGGCAGGTTTAGTTTGTTCTTTCTTCTTCAGCCACATATTACATATTTGGGCTGATGCTAATTTGGAATACGACATTCTAAGGCAAGATACCGTTTTACCATTATCCTACCCATCAACGGCTAAAACATTATTAACCAAATACGGCATGTTTGACCGTGAAGCTTATATTGAACGGACTACTAGTCCATTGGCTTTTACCGATGCTATACCTGAATATCCAGCAATAAGTGACCAATGTTCTAAATCATCAACAATGCAATCTGTTTTCATGGTAGTTAATGACGAAATGTTAACACCTAAACAGATAAAGCAATTTAAACTAAGAAATACCGAAAATTCATTAACATTAGAACACCACATTGACAACGCGTTACCTAAAAGCGCTTGGTTTAATCTGTTTTATAGCCTACCCAGTATATACCAAGATGGTCTTGTAGAACAAAACGCTACTCCATTGTTATTTCAGGTATTTAATAATAATAAACTTGCAACTTCATATACATTGATTCACGGTAAAGACGTTAAAACTGATGGCGATGACATACAGAAGTATGGTTTTGAGCATTTATTTACTGAGCAAAAGAAACTTAACAATATCTCATCGTTAGTTTTTGCTAATAAGCTAAATAACATCCCTGTCGGTTTACATTTGTTCTATTTTGCTGATAGTAATAGTTACCAATTTGAACTCTTTATGGATGCCCTGCTTTTAGCTCAAAAAGCAAAAGAAACTAAAGATATAATTTGGATAACCTCGATAGGAAACGAATCTAAAACAACGGCTTTCTCAATTAAGCCATCATTACTTATTTTACCAAATAGTAAAAGTAAGACAGTTAGCCATTTAACCAGCCATATGGACATTCAACCTACGTTGATGAATCACTGGTTAAACTGTAGCGTTAATGAAAAGTTGTACAGTAATGGCAAAGATTTATTAAAGTTAAAGAAAGACCGTATTATCGCTAATACGATGGAAGATGGCATTATGGTCTTTAGTAAAGATAAATCAGTGTTTATTAATCAGAATGGCAATTTCGAAAGTTACTCTCGACAATTAGCTGCTCCTATAATGGTAAATTCAGATTTTCCATTAATGATTGATGGTGTTAATTTTATTAAACAATTTAGCCAACAAACAAACAAAGTGAACAATAAATAAACTAACGGCTTAATTTGTTATTCTTTATATTGCAATCAATTATTAAACCATTATTATACAAGGAGTAAACATACAATCCCTCTTAAAGTTTACTGATTCGGGGTATAGCGCAGCTTGGTAGCGCGTGCGTCTGGGGGACGTGAGGTCGCAAGTTCGAATCTTGCTACTCCGACCACATTTAGTATTATGAATTAGCCACTTAGTAATAGTTGATATAACTGTTCAAGTGGCTTTTTTGTTTCTGTACGGCCAATAATCAAAAATTCAGCCAAACATATTTACATCTATTAAATTCTACTTCCTACAAATGGTAACCGCCGACTAAAGATTTTATAAAGAAGCCCCAATTCAATTTTTTTGGGCAGTTCAGCCATACTATTTAATTTCTAATACGTATAATATTCCTAATAAATTCAGAAATACTTATAACTATTGTTTCCAATATAAGCTATACCGTTAAGGTACGCTAATAAATATTGTTAATATATTAAGGTTACGATATAAATTTAAATTGAATAAAGGAATGTATAGGAAAAATGAAAAATAGAGGCATAAAGGAAAGGGTATGGTTATTAATCAGTCTAATTGCGTTTATTTGTATTCTACCCTTTACATTTATTCGCCTGTATTACGGTGATTTAGCGATTGCACTTCTTGATGGAGTAATATCAGCAATACTATTGATCATTTTTACCTATACTTATAGAACTCGAAAAATTGAGTTTGCAAAAAACATAATTGCCATTCTGTTATCTATTGCTGCTCTTATGAGTATTGCCCTTAAAGGACATGCACAAATTCTTTGGATGCACCCTACCATAATAGCTATTTACTATTTGATACCCATAAAACTTGCGAGCATCATCAATATTATACTCATAACGTTAATGATCATTATTGTTATGCCGCTTACCGAGTTAGTCGATTTAATAACCATTATTGCTACTACGACATTAACAGCCTGTCTTTCATTTTTAATGTTTCATTCGTATAACAAAAAACAGCAAGAACTCATACTATTAGCAACCTTAGACCCTCTAACAAATACAGGAAATCGTAGATCATTAAATTCAAGATTATCAAAAGTAATAGCGAGTCAGAATAGGCAACAAAACCCTTCGTGTTTAATTTTAATTGATTTGGATGGCTTTAAAGCTATAAATGATGAACATGGCCATACTGCCGGAGATGAGACACTTATAACAGTTTGTAAATTAATAGATGAGCACACACGCGTATTAGACAGCCTTTACCGATATGGCGGTGATGAATTCATCATCTTGCCCTTAAATATGACGTTAGATTCAGCAAAAAAACTCGCAGAGAAAATCAGACACATTGTTGAGGACCATGATTTCATGCATGATATAAAATTAACATTATCGATAGGCGTTTCTGAATTCTCAGCCAATGACACACCTGAAACTTGGATTAAACGTTCAGATAAATTCTTATATAAAGCTAAAGAAGGCGGCCGAAACAGAGTTTATTAGGAATTACTATTAACAATTTGAAAAAGTGGAGGTTTGTATAATTACAAACCTCTTAATTTTATTTAAATATGCTTAACTGATTGATAATGTCTACAGGACTTGGTTTATAGAAATAAAAACCTTGAATCAAATCACCATTACATTCATTCACAATATCGACTTGTTCTTTGGTCTCAACCCCTTCAATGATACTTTCCATATTTAATGATTTTGAAATTTGTAAAATAGCAGGTAACAGTTTTTGTTTTTGTTCATCTGTTTCTATATCGACAATGAAAACACGATCAATTTTTAATACATCAAACGGAAAATCTAGTAGGTAACTTAACGAAGCATAACCTGTTCCGAAATCATCTAAAGCGATTTGTACACCGTTACTTTGTAATACTTCAAAATTAGTGCGAACACTTTTAATGTCTCCAACAAGGGCACTTTCAGTCATTTCTAATTTCAAAAAATCACCAGGTAAATCATTTAACTTTAAAAGATTGAGAACTTTATCGGCTAATTCGCTATCTGCCCAATGTCTTGCTGAGATGTTTATGCCAACGCTAAATTTAAAGTTGGGGTGTTGTTTTCTCCATAGTCCAACTTGTTCACAAACAGCTGTCATAACATAATCGTCCAAGTCTAAAATAAGCCCGGTCTCTTCTGCTAAGGGAATAAATTCTCCAGGTGATATCATCCCAGTATCAGTTGGCCAACGAATTAACGCTTCAAAGGTTTTAACTTCGCCTGTAGCCCCTAAAACAATAGGTTGATAATACATTACTAATTTATTGTCACTTAATGCTTGTATTAATTTTGGTTCAAGTTTAAATTTTGCTAATGTTTTTTCATGCGTATCTTGATCGTAATATGCAACTTTCTTTGTTGTTTTAATTGCAGTTTCACAGGCAAAAGCAGAGTTAGCAATTAATTGTCCACCGTTATGCAATTGGGGAGTAGTTAAACATATGCCTAAATTAATTTGGCTTGTACCTCTGCTAGTTTCATTACTAGATACTGACTCATCAAGAATATTTAAGACTTCTTTCTCAAAATTTATTTGCTCAGTTAAAAAATTACATTCTTTGGCTATTGAAAAAATGGCTATGGCGTCGTCAGCAAGTCGACCGAAATTGTAGTTATCCCCGACAAAAGTCTTTTTGAGAATATCTGAACAATGTTTTATATATTTTTCAGCATCTTCATGGCCAGTACTTTGAGATAATTGATGAAAATTCGTAAATTTGAAATAATAAACAGCAAAAGTTGTGTCTGGATTCTTTCTCATATCACCATCGAGGGAACCGACGAATAAATCTGGTTTGGCTAATTGGGTACATTCATCATAATCTCGATAAAAGTTTTTTTCGATTTCGAATAATCTTTTTTTAACAAGTGACGCTTCTACTTTAGCTCTTAATAAAACAGGATTAAAAGGCTTAAGTAAAAAGTCATCTGCTCCTAAATCGATTGCCTTAACGACATCTTCTACATCGCTAAGTGCCGATATCATAATGATTGGAATATTTAAAAAACGTTTTTCAGACCTCAATCGCTTTAATACTTCATAGCCATCCATAATTGGCATCATGATATCAAGTAAAATCATATCAAAATCTTGTGATTCAACTTTATTTATAGCTTCCAAGCCATTTTCTGCTTCGACAATTTTTTTTAGACCCATCCGTTTAAGTCTACGAGTTAAGGTATAACGGTTGTCTTCGTTGTCATCGACAACAAGAATTGAAGCATCTTCATTCATTTGATTTCTCCTATAAAGTAGGTGATTTTTGACATTAGCCGTGTCAAATCTACAGGCTTACTATCAAAATCATTGGCTCCAGCATCTAGCGCTTGCTGTTTATGCTGATCCATTGCGTGAGCCGAGAGAGCAATAATAGGGATATGTTTGATGGAGGACTCATTTTTAATTACTTTTATAGCTTCCCACCCATCCATAACGGGTAAGCTTAAATCCATTAAAATAAGGTCTGGTATTTCTTTAAGACATAATTCAATACCTAATTGCCCATTCTCAGCAATAAGTACTTCAAATCCTTTTCGTTTTAAGCGACGAGATAACATATAAATATTATCTTCATTGTCTTCTACATAAAGTATTTTCATCATCCCTCCTCTTTTTTTACATACCTTGAAAATATGGTCTCAATGTCATCTTTGTTAATAGGTTTAATCAAGTACTCATCTGCACCGAGATCAAGGCCTTTTTTTCTTTCTTCTTCACTCGTTATAACAACAACAGGTATATCAGATAACTCGACATCCGACTTAATGATAGTCAAGGTGTCCCAACCATTCAAACCTGGCATATTAATATCAAGTGTTATTAAATTGGGTTTCTTTATTCGAGCTTTTGTTAAGGCATCTGTACCATTGAGTGCGACATCTATCTGAACACCTTGTTTACTAAAGTAATGCCTAAGCATTTCAATCATATTGTCATCGTCTTCAACAACAAGAATATAGGGTGTAGTAATTTGGTCGAATGACACAGGAGGTAATGTCTCAACAACTGGAAGTTCTCCCTCATCTAAAGTGGTACCTAGTGGTAAAGTAACCGTAAAAATTGAACCTTTATTCAACTCACTTGACACTGTAATGTTTCCACCCATCAATTCAGCAAACTTTAAACTAATAGACAAACCTAAACCGGTTCCTTCATATTTTCTTGTAGAAGAAGAATCAACTTGTTGAAAATCTTGAAATAACATTCCTAATTGCTCTTCATTCATACCGATGCCTTCATCGATAATACTAAAAGAAATAGCAGATTCTTTCGTAATTAATGCTGGGGAGACTAATAAACAAATTTTACCTTTGTCAGTAAATTTACAGGCATTACTTAACAGGTTTAACAGTATTTGTTTGACTCTGGTACTATCGGCATACATCTGTTTAATTTGACTATCGATAGAAACAACCAGTTCGTTAGCGTTTTTGTTTACCAAGGGTTCAACGATTCTTTCAATGTCTTTAATAAATAATGTCAGTTCAAAATTTTCGGGGTAAAGTTCCATTTTACCCGCTTCTATCTTAGATAAATCTAAAATATCATTAATCAAAGACAGTAAATGTTTTCCAGCTCTTACAACTCTTCCTAGGGGTTCAATATAATCTTCATCATCAAATTCTTGTGCATCTTCTTGCATCATTTCAGTGATGCCAATTATTGCATTGAGTGGTGTTCTTAATTCATGACTCATTTTTGCTAGAAATTCTGATTTAATTTTATTAGCTTCCTCCGCTTGATGCTTAGATTTTTCCGCCTCAGCTTTGGCTTCCTCCGCTTCATGTTTAGCTCTTTCTGCATCAGTTTTAGCTTTTTCAGCGTCATCTCTACTTTTTTCAGCTGCATTTTTAGCTTTGATTAATTGTTGTTCTGCTAAGTAAATATTCCTTTCAATATTCCCCAAAAAGAACCAAAACAAAATAAATACGATCAAAGCTATAACAGTAAATGAAATATTATTAACCAATAGCGATAATTCGTACGCGGAGTAAGCTGAAGAATTGTCAACAACAACAAGCATTAATGCTATCGTTTGATTTTCAATAGTATGAACGGGTAATATCGCTAATTGCTTTGGTACATCATTTGAGCCAGTGTATTCGGGTAAATAAGTTTCTTTTTGACTTGAATATTCAGCTTTGTCATTTAATATTGCAGGCAATTCCTTTGTATCAAATTGACTCATTGTGGGTGATGTGAGAATGAAAGAGTTAAGTAATTTCCAATGACTTTCTTCTTCTGCTTCTTTTAATTTATCGTCGTAATCACTTTGTTGCACAACACTTTTGTTGGTAATAAGATGAATATCAACTTTATTAATATCTGCTAGCGTATTAGTAATGCTTGATAAAAGTTTTGTCAGTTGGATAAAACCTACAATTTTGTTTGCGTACTTTATAGGAAGTACAGCATTTAATGTGATCTCACCATCATATGATACAGAGGTACCCTGCACAGCTGCCTGAGATTTGATTGCCATTGATAATTGCTGACTTAACTCTAATTCTTTAAACTTGTCTTTTGTTGAAAACAACACATCAGAAGACGGTGAAAAAAGCGTGATACGGCTGAGTGGTAAACTAGAAGAAATTGATTGCTTGAAGTCATAAATTTCAAGGCCAGCTTTTCTCATTTGTTTATTTTTAACCAAAGATCCTAATTGTTTTTCATTAATAAAATCTTCTGAAACTTTCAGCATTTGGTAGGCAGTGTCTTCCTTTTTATCATAGAGTTGATCATCTATTTTTCCCGATAATTTAACTAAAGATTCAGAACGTTCAAAACCCGACCATACTGAAAATGTTAACGTTACAACCAACCACAGTAAAGCAAAAGCAGAAGCTAAACCTATAAAAACAGGGCGTCTTAATTTATGATTACCTGCTAGAAGTTGTCCTAATTGCTTTTTCATTCATTGCCTCTTAGGACTAATTGCCCTTTACTTATTTCTAATAACCATAAATGACTTAATCCTAAACCATTTCTTTCATAACTAATTATTTGTTCAAGCCCTACTTCGTAGGATTCTATTTTTCTTATCTCATCAATAATTAATTCTCTATCTAAATCACTTGTTGAATGTTTCACCCAACCGACCATTCTTTCAAGTACTTGAAAAGGTAAAGTGACAACATCGACTAAAGAATCTGCTTTCAAAGCGTTAACAACATTAAACACAGATTCGATTATTATTTTTGCTGCGAGTACCCCTTTTAAAGACTCACTATTGAGACTAATTTCCTTATCTTCTTCAGAAAGAAGTAATCTGGATTCTTTGTGTAAAGGTAATTGAAGGTGGACAGGAATATCAACGACAAAACGAATCTTTTCAACCACATTTTTGTTAAGTAAAGAAACGAGAATATCGGCCCCGATATTAGGTAATATAATAAAGTTAAAATCGGGTCGAGATTTAAATGCTTTATTTATAAATAAAGCAGCGTTAACAAAATCTTCGTGAATGATGATAGCTGCCGTTTGAGGTAAATTTTTAAGAGGGCCATCAATTAATTGTACAGTGTCATTATCTCTCGTCTGTATTGCTTGATCAGAAAGGTAAAACAAATCTTTCTTAGAAATAGATAATTGATCAAATAATTGTGTCATCACTTTATGTAGGTATATGTTTTTATATGAAAAATAATATGAATAGCGTTTTTCAGCTTCAGACGTTAGAGAATTTTTCTGAGCAAAGGTTGAAGATAGAACAAGAGTTTCTAGATCGACCGCGACTTTAATTATTTCTTCGCCGATTATGCCATTATAAGGATTTACAATAGCAATAACCTGCTTTCTTGTGATCAAGCGTTTGATGTTATCTCTCGCTCTACTTACAGTTCCTTGATCGTCGAGTACTAATAATTTTAATTGATATGTTTTTAATTTATCTAACTTATTATAGGATTCAATGTAAGCGTCTATAGCATTTTTGTAATCAATACTATACTGAGAATTTACGCCGCTTAAATTTAAAGTAGCGCCAATAACAATATCTTTACCTTCAGTATTTACGCTAAAACAACAAAGAAACAGTAATGATAATTTAAGTATTAATATATAAAATAGTTTCACAGCATTTATTTTTTATTAGTTGATAAGTTAATATGAAAGATTCATCGAGTTTGTCAATGTTTTATTAAATTTAGACAAATAAAAGCGATGACTAATCATAGTTTAGAAGAAAACCTAATAAATACAACCATCTTACTTTTAAAGTGTTTGGGAGTTAAGGATGTATCATGCTCTGTATTTAAAGCATGATACTGGTATGACTTTTAGTGATGATAACTTTCGGAACTGATTATAGATTCATTTAGAAATAAGTTTACATTGGCTTTGTTTATTTAAAACATACCGAAGGAAATTAATCGACCATAAATAATAGGTTGATAATATCTAACGTCGACTTTTCAAATATATTCTTATACCAAAAACGGTTAATGCTGTTAATAAAAGTAAACCTAAAACACCTAAGAATTGATTAAAACCTTTAAATGGCGTCCACTGTAGGTAATGAATCTTATATAATAAATTAATTAAATGGGTATCTTGACCTTTTTGACTGAGGGATAAACTTTGCCAATTAAGATTAACTTCAACACCTGTAGTTGTATGAGCAGTATTACCATCGATTCTGCTTACCTCCCCATAACGTTCTTTATTATAAGAAAATGCATCTGCTAAAAGTAATTCATACTGATTATTAGAAGGCGTTTCTTTAGGCTTTAATGAAACTGGATCTAAATGTTTAACTTTTCCTTCCGTTTTTACAATTAAATGATGCCCTAAAACGGTATTAATCAATTTTACTTCTTCCCAATTCATCGAAGAAGTAACCAAAATTGTTTTTTCTAGTGGATAAGTTTTCAATTTAAGCTGTTCATATGCTTCACCATAACCAGGTTTAATAAAAAAAATTATTCCAGTTAGCGTCCATCCGATCATTGGTAAGACTAAAATCAAACCTATTATTTTGTGTATTTTTCTACTTTTCATTAATAGACTCATTTCTATAAATTAAAATATTACAATGCTGTAGGAAGTTCACTTTATTTAAAGGCAATAAAGATTGATTAATCAACTACAAATATTTCCCATTAACTATTTAACGCTATTTTAGTGCTAAAGAAGCCATTTTCATTATACTTTCAAATGATTCTGCACCTGCGATGAATAAACCGTTGTGGCAAAAAGTAGCATCATCAATATCTATTTCTTTTTTAAATGCATCATCAGATAACCCCGCCCATTCTGTTGGTAGTGGTTTCCTATCTTCGAAAGATCCAGGCTCAACGGGTACTGTTTGAATGATCCATTGGCCAGATTGAGACGGATAAATCATATACAATGCATCTGAAGATAAAGCGTGCACTGTTTTTTTCCAGGGGGTATATTTTTCTAAAACTATCAACCTTGGATCTTCAGCAGTATCGATAGCTTTAGCAACAATATCTTTTGCATTAATACCGCCTCTTGAAGACGAAATGAATCGAGTTAAAATACGTGATGCAAAATCTACAGCTTCGTTAAAACACTCATCAAAATTACTGTCTTCTTCCCAAGTTGGATTAAACATAGAAATAGTTTGGCTAAGACTAATACCTTCATAGATTCCTTCGACGTGACCACAATCAATAGCATCAATTGTTGAAACTAAGCCTGCATCAACAGAATTTGCAACTTCTTGGTTACCTTGACATATTTCTACACCATATTTTTGCCAGACTAAACCAAACGATGAATATGGAATACCATTTTCGCGCTGCCCTGCACCATTTCTTTGATGATGATCAAAACGTCCGTTATCGGCGTCATATTCACCACCTACATCGATAACGATATCGGCTTTAGCAATAAGCTCTAACTTACGTGTGCGTATGAGGTTAAAAGAAGGAAATATATTCTTGAGTGCAGCGATACTGAAAACATCATCTGCATGAAAATTACCGTTGTGGGTTGCTATCGTTATATTAGTCATAAATTTTATGTCATTTTAGAAAGGAATAAGAAGTTATAGGAGTAAATTTACGGCTTAAAATATTGTATAAGTAAAATCAACCGTTGGATTATATGCGATGGATGCTGTTAACAACAGAAATTCATGAATAACTAAAATATAAAATTAGGATGAAGAAAATACGTTATATTATTTAGCCTTAAAATATTTCGAATCAAGACTGTTCAAGTCTACAATTCTGCATCACAGTAATTTAAGCGTTAGCGCTTTGACAATTCCAACAGATTTCAAATGAAGGATCATTAGTTTCCGAACAATGGTTACATCGCCAGTCATCACCACTCATAATTTTTTGCGAAGATTCTAAAATTTCCATTGCTTGTGCAAAATCTGCATCATCAAGAACCCAAAGTTCAGGCCAAGAATCAATAGCTGAAACTTCACCAATAGCCCCCTGTGCAAACTCATTCTTAATAAATGTTTTTATATCATGTGATTCAATGATATTTTTAACATTGTTCACAATAAAATTGTTTTCGTTGGAATACAACATTTTCATAATTGGTACTCAGCACTTTTGAGGAATGAATAAAATAGATTAAGTTAAAAAATGATAAAAAAACAACATGTGATTTTTCTATCATTTTAGATTGTTATACGGTATCGATAGATTCTGAATTAACCTCACTATCTATTGTAGTTTCATTGCTTTGTTCCGGATTATCGGCTGCAATTGATTTTTTCAAACGTTTTTCTTATTTCTTCTTCTTTTTAGCTATTTCTTTCTGACGTTTCTCGAAAGAATAATTTTGCTTAGCCATATGTATTTCCTCTTCATAACTTAAAACTATGTTTTCAGCAGAATGTTTTATTAATAATCGCTTTCTTCATGCAACAGGCATTATCTACATTGGCAATAATGCTTATATAATTCAAACAATAACATCTACAACTAATGACTTAATAAAACATCTAAGCAAGCACATGTTTGCTAATATGCTGATTGAACTGTATTAAGTCAAAAGACCCTTTTATTTCAAACTTAGCCATACCTAATTCGCTAACATAAACTTCTATTTCGCAATCCAAATCTAATGTACCTGATGATTCGACGGAAAAAGCTTGAATCTTACTATAGGGTAATGACGTGTAGTCAACTTTAGAACCTGTGATCCCTTGAACATTGGCTGCTATAATTCTTTTATTCGTGAAAATAACTTGGTCTCTTATACTCTTAAATCCAGCAAATATCGATTCGCCATCAATTAAAAATTTATGAAAATCCTCTCTCACGTCATCTATTTCTATTGGTTTCAATTTAAACACTGATGAGTTCTTAAAATCTATCATACGTACTCCGTTATAATGATTACTTATTTACAAAAGATAAGTAATTATGGTTAGTTATAAAAATTTTTCTTTTAACACAAGTATTTTGGTAACACGTTACCCGCAAGACTTTGATTCTATGTGAATTTAATTATGTGTATTTATAATCTATTATTTATAAAAGCTAAACATTCCGCGTTATTACCACGATATATAATTCTTTCCGACTTCTGAGATAATTGATATTGATACATAGGGTCATAATATTCACTGAGTAAAGGTTTCAACCAATCAAAATGATGGTGAAGTATACCATTATTTTGATGGGCTAAAGCATCACATTGAATAAGCCTTAATTGACTATAACGTTCTGAACCTAGACGTTTTCTTACTTTAAATAATCCATGCTCTAAATATTTACTAAAGTATATAAATCCTTGTTCTGTTCCATATGTTGCTTCGTACTGAGCAGTCATTTTTATAATATATTCTTGGTATATCTTTTCGAGTCGGTAATCTAAACTTTCTTCAATAACGACAACGGGTGCGAATGCCATCGATTGTCTTAAACTTTCAGGTAAATGAACGCTACCAATTAATCGTCCTTCATCTTCTAATACTATTTTTTGTCCTAAAGCGAAGTTACTCGTGATGTACTGTTCAGCCAGTTTATTTTCAAAATTAATTTGGCTTGACTGAGCAGTAACAAAGCTTCCAAAACTTGAACCACGGTGACCTGCTGCGCCTTCTAAATCTAGACTATTATTACAGTGTGCTAAAAAAGGTGTTTTACCACTTCCGGTATTACCCGCTAAAATAATTAAAGGGTGTGAGGCTAATTGTTCAATCTCATTGATCAAAAATTGACGAAGAGCTTTATATCCACCATTAATAAGTGGGTAATTAACTTCTGATTCCTTTAACCAACGTTGCACAGTTTGTGACCGTAAACCACCACGAAAACAATATAAATATCCATTTGGATTTGACTTTGTAAAATCCTTCCATTGATCCAGACGATTATCTTTATTGTTTCCTGATACAAGTGAATTACCCAGAGCAATAGCAGCCTCTTGTCCATTTACTTTATAACAAAGCCCTACTTCAGCTCGTTCTGTATTATTCATAAGGGGTAAATTAACCGAATGATTAAAAGCTCCCTTTTCAAATTCGACTGGTGCTCGTACATCCATTAAAGGAATTTTATTGCTAATGATAGCCCGTAAGACCTCATTGTTTGTTTGCTCTACTCTTGAAGTTTTAACCTTATTATTAGACATTATAATAAACTTACAGCGGGTGCAGTTGCTTGGACTAATTCACCAATTGGCTGTAGGTTAAGACCATTATCTTGGCAAATACTTTCAAAAACTTCTTTACCTTCAGGTCTAACCGTTACAAGTAAACCTCCACTTGTTTGTGGATCACACAACAGTGTTTTTTGTTTTGCATTTAATAGGCTTACATCATGACCATAACTACTAAAATTACGTTCACAACCACCCGGTATACACCCTTGGTCAATATAATCATTCACGAAATCAAGGCATGGTATCTTGTTAAAATCTAAAACAGCCGAAACATCACTTCCTTGACAAATTTCCAAAAGATGCCCTAAAAGTGCAAAGCCTGTTACATCAGTCATCGCTGTGACTGAATCAAGAGCAGCAAATTTTTGCCCTATTATATTTAAAGTTTTCATTACGTCAGGCGCTATTCTTACGTGTTCCGGTAATAATTTCCCCTGTTTTTCAGCAGTAGTTAAAATACCAATACCTAATGGCTTAGTTATATACAAAAGGTCTCCAACACCTGCTGTGTTATTCCGCTTAATTTCGGCCTTATTTATTAAGCCTGTAACGGCTAAACCAAATATAGGTTCGGGTGCATCAATAGAATGTCCACCTGCTAAAGGTATTCCTGCTTCAGCACAAATTGCTCTTGCGCCATCAAGCACTTGTTGCGCAATTTCAGGCGCGAGAATATTTACTGGCCATCCTAATATAGCTATAGCCATTAACGGTTTACCCCCCATTGCATATACATCACTGATGGCATTACATGCGGCAATTTTACCAAAGTCTGTTGGATCATCAACAATTGGCATAAAGAAGTCAGTCGTTGAAATCACAGCTTGATCGTTTCCAATGTCGAAAACAGCTGCATCATCTTTTGTACTATTTCCCACAAGAAGAGCGTTATTATCTGGCAAAACCAGTGATGATTTAAGCATTACATCAAGAACAGATGGAGAGATTTTGCAGCCACAGCCTGCACCGTGAGAGTATTGGGTCAAGCGAATATTTGTCATGGAAGATCGTATAAAGTGAGAACAATAACCTAATCTACAGTAATATCTTGTCCGTTACACCTAAGGATTAATATATAACCGTTCATCTTGATGTATTGATCTATATTAAATTTGATAAATAAACCTTCTATGAGGTTTAGAGCGATGAAAAATGAAGAGTGAGGATGAGGTGTTGAAGGTATTAAGCATCTATCTCACTGACTTTATTCATAAATATTAGCTGAATAAAGCCAGGGATATAGATAGATGTATATTATTTTCTAGCAACTAGATGAATGGTACTTGTTGAACGTTCAATAAAGGCACCTTCACAATATGCAAAATAATATAACCATAATCGTTTAAACTGCTCGTCGTAACCTAGATCAGTTAATGTTGTCCATGATGCTAAAAAGTTTTCACGCCAGTGGGCAAGCGTTTTCGCATAATCTAAACCAATATCATCGAGAGATTCAATCACTAAACGCGTATGATCTGTAATATTCTGAGAAAGAACATTCACAGATGGTAAAAATCCACCAGGAAATATATAACGTTGAATAAAATCAACATTCTTTTTATAGTGGTTAAAACGCTGATCTGCAATCGTAATAGATTGAATTAACAACTTACCACCTTCTTTTAAACGATCATTACATTGTTTAAAAAAGCTTGGAAGGAATTCGAATCCAACTGCCTCAATCATTTCTATAGACACAACTTTGTCAAAACTTCCTGTTAAATCACGGTAGTCTTTTTTCAATAATGTGATCTTGTCTTGTAAACCCAATTCATTGATTCTAGATTTTGCATAATTGTATTGTTCATCAGAAATTGTGGTGGTTGTAACTCTACACCCATAATTTTGGGCGGCATAAATAGCTAAACCACCCCAACCTGTTCCTATCTCTAATAAATGGTCATCTTCACATAATGATAAACGTTGACAAATTGTGCTTAACTTATGAATTTGAGCTTCATCTAATGTGGCATTTTCATGTGGATATATCGCAGATGAATACATCATTTCAGGGTCTAAGAATCGCGTATATAGCTCATTGCCTATATCATAATGTGCGAGAATATTTCGTTTTGATCCTGATTGAGTATTCCTATTTTGCCAATGGCTGACAGTATTATCAATTCTATTCTTCCACGACGTTTTGTTTTCTAAATTATCAGTTTGTTGCTGATCTTTAGCAAATATACGAATAACATTAGTGAGATTTGGGCTACTCCACTTACCTTCGATGTAAGCTTCGGCAACGCCAATACTCCCGCCTTTAACAAAAGCTCGGTAAACACTCACGTCGTGTATATTAATTTTACCCTTCAGCGCAGAAGATCCTTGTTTCTCAGGGAATATATGATGGTCAGCCCCTTCAACGACTTCTAATTCTCCATAAGATAATTTTGAAAAAACAGAATGTACCAAGGTACGACAACGCTTATCTAACCAATTTGCCTCCTTTACTGTTCTAACACCTTCTATTTTTTCCATTTAATTACTCCTAAATCTTATTTTTATCATCAATAATCTAATTTGGTTTTTGGTAACCAATAAACGGGACTCGTTTAACAAACAACTTCAATGCTTGCCAATAAATACCTAAAACAACTTTCACTGTCATCACTGGTAGTTGACACCAGATAGCGAACAAACTTTTTTTGGTAAAAGCTCTTTTTTTAAGCACTAAACTGGCATCAAATAATTTAATTATTTCACCAGTATCTTTGTCAATCGTTTTATTTTCTATTTTAACAAGTAACTTATCTTCAGTAGATGAAGGTGGCTTTACATGCCAAAAGTATGACATCGCCAAATCCATAAAGGGCGAAACCTGAAATACTTTGTTAGTGATTTTATCTGGTTTTTCACTCAACAAATTTACTAAATAATAATGCCTCTCATTCCAAGGAGTATTACTCACCTCTGCTAACATCTGAGTACAATTATCATCTTTGTCATAGCAAAAATAAAAATTCGCAGGGCTAAAGTAAATCCCAAAACATCTGACTTGCACCAACATAACTATTTTAGATATATCGCTATGACCACTTAGAACGTGAACTTTATTTCTTATACGTTCGCATAGACGATTAGGTTCACCTTTTAAATAATCTTTTTCCATAAATCGTAAAGGGTTAAACCATGAGAACCCAAAAATACCTAAACCTTCTTTATTTTGAACATCATCAAGGTCGAGTGCGAGCATATATAAAGAATAATCGAAACTATGAGCCTTAGGGCTAAAGCGCCTGTGAATGATATTCCCATGATAAATAGCACTTTTACTAAATAATGCAGACATGATTAATCTTCTGTATGTGGTTCAATAAAACATTCAAATTTATTGGCAATTTCAACCGCACTTCTTACTCCATCCTCATGAAAACCACTGTGCCAATATGCGCCTGCGAAATGGGTATTATTAACACCACAAATTAATGGACGTCTTTTCTGTGCATTAATAGAATCTGCTGAAAAAATAGGATGGTGATAAATAAATTCACCTAAGATGGTTGCTGGGTTTATATCTTCTTTTTGATTTAACGTGACACAAAAAGTATGCTCGCTTTTTAGTCCCTGCAATATATTCATGTTATAGGTAACACTTGCTGCTTTAGAGCGATCTTTACTTAACTGGTAATTCCAACTCGCCCAGGCTTTTTCACGGTTAGGTAAAAGTGTTTTATCTGTGTGTAATATTACAGAGTTTTCACTGTATGGCATTGCTGATAAAACACTTGTTTCATCTTCTGATGCGTCATTTAGTAAAGAAAGTGCTTCATCAGAATGACAGGCGATAACAATTTCATCAAACTGTTCAGAGGGTGTATTATTAAAGTGTACAATAACAGTCTCTTTATTCCTGGTAATGCCTGAAATATCTGCGTTAAGTCTAATATTGTCTTTAAACGGTTCACACAAAGGTGCTAAGTAGCTTCGGGATCCTTTAGGGATTACATACCATTGTGGCCTGTCGGCAATGTTAAGCAAACCGTGATTATGAAAGAACTGAACAAAAAATCTGAATTCAAAATCTTCCATTTGTTCGAGGGAGCTTGACCAAATAGCAGCCCCCATTGGTAGGATATAATGTTCCGCAAAAAAATAACTAAAACTATTGGCTGATAAAAATTTTCCAAGCGTCATACCATCTATATAATTGTTATCTTCATAAACCTTTTTACATAGCTTGTTAAAGCGAAGAATTTCTTTTACTAAAAGCCAAAATTTAGGTTTAAATAGATTACTGCGCTGTGCAAATAAGGTGTCTAAATTATGCCCATTATATTCCAAGCCTGTATGGCAGTTATGCACAGAAAAACTCATTTCTGTTGCTTGTCTCCCAATTCCAATCTCAGACAATAGCGCTAAGTAGTTAGGATAAGTTTTATCATTAAAAACAATAAAGCCGGTATCAATAGCATACCCTACACCGTCTTTTTCTATATCGACAGTCGCTGTATGCCCTCCTACTTTGCCATTCTTTTCAAATACGGTAACTTTATATTTTTTTGATAATAAATAAGCAGCGGTTAATCCAGATATTCCTGAACCAATAATAGCAATATGCTTCATGCTTTTATTTCCTTAAAATAATTGATTGCCAAAGGGATGAGGGCAATAAAGAGAATACTTTTAACAAAACGGTTAATCTTCTGGGAAAATGTAAATATTTAGCGCGGCGGTTAACGCCCGTAAAAATACGTGAAGCCGCTTCTTCACTAGAAAGTAGGAATGGCATTTCAAAAGTGTTTTTGTCTGTTAATGGTGTTTTTATAAAGCCAGGATGAACTAATGTGACGCCTATCTCTTCGCAAACCAAGTCAAGGCGTAAACTATTAGCTAAATAGTCCATTCCTGCTTTTGATGCACCATAGGCTTCACTCCTTGGGAAAGGCATGATTGTAGCACTGGAACTTACGAATACAACTTGTCCACCTTTATTAACCAAAGGCAGAAAAAACTGTAAAAGTGCGCCCAAGGATGAAAGGTTCGTTGAAATAATCTCGCTAAACATTTTACCGTCAAAATGCTTAGCGTCGTCAATGTACTTACAATCACCTGCATTCAAAATGAGTATATCAATTTCTTCAATATCAACAGACACCGACTCTATTTGAGCTGGCTCAGTCATATCAAATACAATAGTCTTGAAAGCCTTTGCACACAACTTTTGTAATTTATGCTTATCACGACCGCAAGCAATAACATTATCGCCTTGGGCAGTATATTTTTCATATAAAGCAAAGCCAATTCCAGAAGTTGCCCCTGTTATTAAAACAGTACGTGAATTCATTCGTTGGCCGCCTTGTTCTTAATAAATTTAATTATTCTTCCTAAAAAAGGTAATTGCTCATAAAGCATAGCGCCAAGGTCAATATAATCTCGGTGATGTATAACTTTATCTTCATAACCTTTAATATGTGAATGTCCCATCACAGTAACAACATGACCACTATTTAATTTTGGATGCTGGTAAGTCATCGTCCAGTAAATTGCCGCTTGGTCTTCTTGTGAAATAATATTATCGATAACGAACTCACATGAAGATAAATTTTCATATAGGCTTTTAAAGTATACTGATAAATTCTCAAAACCTTTTAATTCGTGCATAGGATCAATAAAAATAATATCTTGATGGTAAATCATCGAAAGAAGATCTAAATTGTCCGTTGAAAGTGTTTGATAAACTTTAACAAAATTACGAAGCCATAATGGCATTTTTGTCGAGCTATCAAGAGGGTCATTGTTTTGCATGTAATTTACCGTAATGCTATTTCCTACCGTTGAATTATTAAAGGTAGGAGGGATTATGACTAAACCAGAACATTAAATTTTATAGAAAGCGAGTGCTTTTAACCTAGCTTCTTTATGCTCGACAACTGCTGGCCAATACGTTTTGAGATTGTTTTTTTCAATAAAAACATGAGGAAAGTGAATATTCTTATCAGGAATACTTTCCAACTCTGGTAAATACTTACGTATGAAATGACCATTTGGATCAAAACGCTCACTTTGTCTGATCGGATTAAAAATTCTAAAATATGGCTGTGAATCGCAACCTGTGCTTGCCGCCCATTGCCAACCGCCATTATTAGACGCTAAATCTCCATCAATAAGCTGACTCATGAAGTACTTCTCCCCCAATCGCCAATCAATTAATAAATGTTTCGTTAAAAAGCTCGCAACAACCATACGAAGGCGATTATGCATCCAGCCCGTTTGATTCAACTGTCTCATTGCAGCATCAACAAGTGGGTAGCCTGTTTTTCCTTCACACCAACTGTCAAATAATGCTTTATCGAAGTGCCAATACGTAGATTGATAACTTTCCTTAAAGCATTGATGTTTACAAAGCCTTTGTTCATGAAACATTAAGTTTCTATAGAATTCTCGCCAAATTAATTCATTCAACCATGAAAACTCTTCACTGTCAGACGCTAAGAGAATATCTGGATAAGCGTTGATTAAGCTTCTTAAAACATAACGTGGGCTTATAACTCCAGCAGCTAAATAAGGTGAAAGGCCAGAAGTTCCCTTAATTGAAGGAATATCTCTATGGCTGTGATAATTAAATATCTTTTCATTAAAAAAGGTAGGTAAAATTCGATTTTCAACTTCTTGTACTAATGGCCAAGCAGCAGAAGGACTTTCAGTAATACCAGAAGTTGATGTCGATTTCTCAACACTATTAGTTTGGGCTTTTCCTAAGTAATCAAAACCATTCTGCTTAACATAAGTTAACCATGCACGTTTAAATGGTGTGAATACCTTATACATTTGATCAGATAAATTAAGCACCCTGCCTTTAGGGACTATAACGTCAGCTTCAAATAAGGTGAGTTTTATACCATGTTGAACAACTGCTTTGTCACGCTCTTGTTCATTAAACTCAACTTCACTGTTGGCAACAACTTCACTTATATTATTTTCATTACAAATATCTTTAAGATAAATAATTTGATCACCAAAGGTTGGCGCAATAACAAGTTCCAAATCAATATTTATTGATAAAAGCTCTTGTGAAAGTGCTTTAGCATGGCGCTTTATGAAATCTATTTTAATGGCAGACCAATCGTGGTTCTGCCATTGTTGTTCAGAGATGAAGAAAATAGCTTTAAGGGGCGCATTACTCATATTATTCTTGAGAAAATACTCTAATGCTGGATTATCATGACTTCTAAGATCATTACGAAACCAAAGTAACAATTTATATTCCTTATATCTTTAAAACGCTTAATACGAATATCTTAATCTTAATTCTTCAGGGTAAGGTGACAAATAAGATTGCTTTGTTAAATAGTCTTTAGGAAATTGTAATAAATAATGCTTTAACAAAGTTAAAGGGACAACAAGTGGCACCAAACCTATACGATAAGCATCTATTTGATTACACAATTCTTGACGTTCATTAGCTCTAAGGTGCTTAGAAAAATATCCTTGCATATGTGCAAGTGTATTTGCATGTTTTTTACGTGTTGCTTTTATTTTTAGTGCGGTCATTAAACCTAAAATATATTCATCAGCCATTACTTCAAGTGCCATATCAGCTCTTGCTAGCAGTTGACCAAGTTGTTTATAGGCAATTAAATCGTGGCTCATAACCGTATACTTATACTGGCTATGAAACGTTGTTAATTTATGCTTTGTAAGACCAGAAGCTACTAATGTTTGCCAGTGTTTATATGCGAAAACACGAGCAACAAAGTTTTCACGAAGTACCATGTCATTTAAACGACCATTCTCTTCACAAGGTAGTAGTGGATTGGTCTCCATGATGACTTTCGCAAATGCACCGATACCATTGGATGGTAACGCGTGACCATCAGGATTGTACACTTTTACTCTTTCCATGCCACAACTGGGGCTTTTAGCACAAAATATATAACCACTTAAGTCTTTAGTCGCTTTTGCTACTTTGTGGGCATATAGTTGTAATGCTTCTGTCACATCTCCGCTACCATCGGGACGAGATACGTGAATTACATCGTCCTTTTTAATTTGTCGGATTGTCGGTCTAGGTATCGGTAAACCAATAGCTACCTCAGGACAAAAAGGTTTGTACGTTACATGATTACTAAACTCTTTAATACAAAATGAAGAAGGTTTATTACTTGCATCAAATCGCACTTTTTCACCTATTAAGCAGGCACTAATACCTATTAATAAATCTTCTTTTTCAACAGTATGAATCATATTTTTCCCTAAAATTTTAAACGTTTACTTATTAGTATATAAAAGATCCTATTGGATTAAGCAATTTATTTATACCCTGAGTAAAATGTAATGCGTCATTCGCAACCGTGTAACATAGGCAACCACTGTCAGATATTGGGTTATGTGTGTGGTTACCATCAAGCATAATAAAATCACCTTTAACATATTCACCTTTGTCATCATGGAAAGAACCTTCCAATAACAACGTTAATTCAAATCCTTTGTGCGTATGCTCAGGAACTGATCCGCCCGGTTCTATATGTAAAAGGTTAGTATGAATTTCATTTTCATTAAGCTGCAAACGTGATCTTGCTAATTTGCCTATTTGTGCTGTTTTTCCTAAATTAATATTATTTAGGGCAACGGGTAATTTATATGGTTTGTTTTTAAAGTTTACTGTTTTTATTTCAACGGATTTTTTAACATCAACTTCATTAGATTGAGTTATACCTTCAATCATTTTGTCAAAATCCATATTTAAAATATAATCATTAACGAGATATTCATCTTCAATATTTGAAGGTAAATCATCAAAACTTAATTCTGCAACTTGATCAGTTAACAAGGTGATGTGTTGTTTACACGTTGGACACATATCAGCATGAATAGAAATAGCCGCAGAAAGAGATGCAGGTAAATCACCATTAACAAAAGATTGAATTAATTCGTATTTAGGGTGATGTTTAATCATGATTTTCTCCTAACTGTACTTTAAGTTTAGCTAATGCTAAACGTAAGCGAGATTTTATTGTACCTAGAGGTAAATTTAGATGGTCAGCAAGTTGTTCTTGCGACATTTCCATAAAGTAGAAGCCTTTAACAACTTGTTGCTGAGCCTCGGGTAATTTATCAATAACAGATAAAAGTTCTTTGTTTTCGAGATGATCATCAAATGGCTCATCAGCACTTATTAAGCTTTCAGCAAGCGGCCAAATATCATCACTGAGATTATCTTCTTTATTACCTTTGATTTTTCGTAACATATCAAAAGTAACATTTCGCATAACGGTATATACCCACGTTGTTGCTGCTCCTTTACTTTTATCAAAGAGATGTGCTTTACGCCAAACGTTACTCATGGTTTCTTGAACCACCTCACAGGCTTGGGCTTCGTTGGGAAATTTACCGCGAGCAATTCGTTGAATTTTAGGTGCAAAGAATTGAAACAAATCGGTGAATGCTTGTTTATCTCTTTCCTTAGAAACTTCGTCAAGCCATTGACAAAGCTGAGGATGATTTATTTTATCTGACATGTTACTAGATTTAACATTTGTAACTTTGCTTAGCAAGTGTGTATTCATAACTTTGAACACCATTAATCATTTTTTATATGAAGGTGTTATACGAAAGCATGCGAATAAAGATCACTATGTGATGAAATTAAATTAATTATTATTTAGTTATTACGGACTGAACAAAATCTTTCGCTTCTTCAAAATTATGTTCAACCACGAAACTTGCCTTAATATCTAGGGTTACTGGTAATAATTCTAACCATCTTGAGATCACCCAACTTGGATTATTAAGGATTTTTTCAGGATATAATTGGTCCAGAAATTCATTATTGTCAAAAACATCTTCTAAACATAGTGAAAGTTCTGATATTGATCTATCTACTTTCGTCTGAGACCAATGTGCTATTTCAGTAACGTCTCCAAAATGCAGGTTGTCATTGTTAGTTTCACGTGACTTTATCATGACGAGTGATTTACATTTTACATCAATTTCTAAAAGACCATCTTCAGCTTTATCAAAGTTAATTATTTCAACCCAACTGCCCCAAGGTGAATCAGATATAGACTTGTTATCTCCTTTCGCGCATATAACAAAACCTTGTCCTTTTGAAGCAATGCTCACCATCTTTAAATAGCGTTGTTCAAATATTCTTAGTTTCGTCATACCTTCGGGTAAAAGGAATACAGATAAAGGAAAAATGGGTAAATTGGTGTAGTTAGTTTTCATATGCTCGTTACTTCTATAGTCTTATTTATATATACGTAAATGAATAAAGAAATGATCACATCGATATAAAAAAAGCCCCCAAATGTGGGGGCAAAAAAGATGCATGCCAAAATAACCATGCACAAAGGGTACTGTTCTAATCGAGAATGACTGTATCGATAACGTGTATGATACCGTTTGTTGTGTAAATATCAGATATCACGACATTCGCGCCGCCAATAACTAATTGTCCTGTTGCTTCATCAATACTTACATCAACTTTTGAAGTTGATAACGTAGTTAACGTTTTCCCATTAGCTGCATATGCATCTAATGAACTTAGAGAAGCGTTGCCAACAACATGCGTTAGTAAAACCGTTGTTAAAGCATCAGTATCAGCTAGTAAATCGCTTAAGACTGTACTATCAATTTTAGCGAATGCTGCATTAGTTGGTGCAAAAACTGTAAATTCCATCGTTTCATCAGAAAGTGTGTCTACTAAGTTAGCCGCTGTAAGTGCGGTAACTAAGGTTGAAAAATTTTCAGGGTCAGCAAGTGCTACTTCTACAATTGAGCTTGTTGGCGTTCCCATTTCTTCAAGAGGCATGATGACATTATCAATAACATGTATAACACCGTTGTCCGCCATAACGTCTGCAGTGCTTACTTTAGCGCCATTAACAAAAAGGGTTGAATTAGAAAATGATAGTGATATGTCATCTCCGTTAGCTGCTTCTACCATATTAGATGTAGATTGAGCTAAAGTAATAGCTCCGTCGGACAATACTTTACCTGGTAAAACATGGTACATCAGTATGTTAGTTAATTGTTCTGTTGTTAAAGCTTCAAGCGTACCTGCTGGTAATTTAGCAAAAGCTGCATCAGAAGGTGCAAAAACTGTATAATCATTATCTACATTGGCTAGTACTAAATCTAAACCTGTTGACTGCAATGCACTTACAAGTGTAGTAAAACTGCCATTTGCACTTGCTACATCAACTAAACTCATTGCTGGTGCTGGTATTTCGACATCACCAACAATTACAGCATCAATGACATGAATTATGCCATTCGTTGTGTAGATATCTTTAATAATGATGTTTGCACCACCAAAGGTCAGCATATCTGTTGTAGTATTAATATTCAAAGCGACGTCTGCAGTTGAAGCTGTAGTTACCATCGTTCCATTTAGAGAATATGCTGTAACTGAATCTACCGCTATTTCAGGGATAACATGTTGAAGTAAGATACTTGCAAGTACATCTGTATTTTCAAGAAGTGTATTTAGCGTTTCTTCGCCGATTAACGCAAATGCAGCATCAGTTGGTGCAAAGACCGTAAACGTTGAACTTTCATCAGCTAACACCGCATCTAGCTCTGCCGCTTGTAAGGCAGCAACTAAGGTTGTGAAGTTACCATTGGCAATTGCTGTTTCAACAATATTACTTGTTGGTTCAACCATGTCTGCAGGGGGTAATAAAACAGCATCAATAATATGAATGATGCCATTGTCTGTATGTATATCTGTTGTAATTACCGTTGCGGTGTTTACAAGTAAACTATCACCCGATAAAGACAATCCTAAAGAGTCGCCATTTACCATAGCAACCTTGGTACCAGCTAAACTAATAGCAGTTGCAGCATCTACTTCGCCACTAATTACATGATAAGTTAAAATGTCAGATAGCGTATCAGTATCTGCTAGGAGTGCATTAATAGTATCGTCTCCTAGCAAAGCGAAAGCTTCATCTGTAGGCGCAAATACGGTAAAAGAACTGTTAGTATCGGACAAAGTAGCATCTAGACCTGTTGCCTGAAGAGCAGCAACTAGTGTAGTGAAATTTCCGTTGCTAACCGCAACATCTACAATAGTTATTTTTGGTTCAAGTATTTCTATTTCAGATTTATCATCATCATCGTTACATGCTTGTAATAAAAACATGCTTAGAATGGTTACACTTAACATTTTGAAATATTTCACTGGGCTTACCTCATTTATATTTTTAGTTAATTACTGTGAGGATTTACGGCAAAGGAATTAACTTAGATCATAAAATAACTAAAAAAAAATATATAAATATTTTATTGATCTTCCCTGATGATTGAACCGTATTAATAAAGTTAATCAAACAATTTGGAATCACTTATGAACTATCTTATTACCGGTGGTACTGGCCTTATTGGTAAGGGGCTCATTGATTCTCTTGGTACTACAGATAACACTATTACCGTGTTAACAAGAGACATAGAAAAAGCATCTTCATTACTCAATAAAGAAATTACGTTTATTGATGAATTGTTACTTTCAAATATAGAAAATATAGATATCGTTATTAATCTCGCTGGCGAGCCAATAGCAGAAAAAAGATGGTCACAGGAGCAAAAATACAAAATTTGTGAAAGTCGTTGGGATATTACTGAAAAATTGGCTCATTTAATTTCTATAGCTAATAAACCGCCGAGTTTGTTCATTTCAGGCAGTGCTATAGGAATGTATGGTAGACAGGGCAATAAAATTTTAGATGAAGGCTTTTCTCAATACCATGAAGAATTTACGCATCAGGTTTGTACAAGATGGGAACAACTTGCTCTTGAGGCTTCTTCAACGAATACTCGAGTTGCATTATTACGAACGGGCGTTGTCTTAGACAAGAAATCAGGTGCATTGTCTAAAATGCTATTACCTTTCAAATTAGGTGTTGGGGGCAAAATAGGAAAAGGCGAACAGATAATGTCTTGGGTTCATATTCAAGACATGGTTGCTGCCATATTGCATATTATTGATATCAAATCATTAAACGGGCCTATTAATATAACGTCTCCAAACCCTGTTTCAAATGAAGTTTTCTCAAAAAGTTTGGCAACTGCATTGAATCGCCCTTGCATATTCAATACACCACCTGTTCTCCTTAAGTTAATATTCGGAGAAATGGCTGATTTATTATTGTTCGGTCAGCATGTTATTCCTCAAAAGCTAATAACCAGCGGTTTCAGGTTCAAACATGCTGACTTAGCAAGCGCCTTCAAAGATCTACTAAAGTAATCTAATTAACAGCGCAGCTTGAGTCTTTTATTTCCTTATCGAAAAACAATGTAACTTCGGCAACTTTGATACCAAACTTTGACATGGATGTTTTGTTCAGAACTTTGTTATCGTCGAGTTGAAACATCCAATCATCCATAATCAGTTGAGTAATATCACCATCAATATTTAATAAAAGTTCATATTGAAACTGAAAAGCGAAACCTTGATGCTTACCTATGGCTGTGCCTAAAACATCTTCTGCAGTTCCTAAGTAACTTCCATCAGCTAATTTAGTAAGCTGCCAATTTCTATAACTTATTTCTCCATCATTAAAGTAAAATTTTTCTGCCAAAACGCCCTTTTCACCTTGCCAGCTTCCATCAACTTCAACACAAAATCTCCTTTTAACTTCATTCGAATAATCTTGGATAACCCCCCAAGCAATAACTCGTCCTTCAAAGTAACTTTTAATATCAAAGGGTTTTTCTTTTGTTTGGTAATCTTCTAGCTCTACCGAACAGCTAGAAATAAAAAAGCATGTGATGACATAAGCCAAACTTCTCATAAATTTATTCATTATTGTTAACTCCTAATAATTCACGTCTAAGATCAGGTTCACTGGTGTTTTCCGACAACCAAATATCAAGAAAAAGTTGGCTGAATTCTGACTGATTGATCTCCCCAATGAAGTTGTTATTAAAATAGAAAGCGCTTTTATTGTTGCTTACATACAAGGACAAAGTATCTCCGTCCTTAATGTTAGGCCAAATATTTTCAAGCAAGTCTAAATAAATCTCATACCTTTCTGCTTCAACGCCAAGATGTTGCCATTGATCAACGGTACGTATAATAAGGTCTTTACTAGAAATATCTGCAAGGTAATTAATCTGATAAATTAATTTATCGTTGTCACTATCTATGGGATATTTCCCTGACGTTGTTTTTAACTTACTGTTATAAAGATCCCAAAACAGTATAGAAAATGTGGTTTCACCAATCGGAATATAAAGATTATTTTTCAGTACCATCTCTAATTTGTTAGGTGTGCTAAATTCTGTAGCCATAACATTAATAGGTAACAGAATTTGTAAAGCCCCCATAAGAAGTAAATAATTAATAACCTTACACATAGTTAGTTCCTCCATTCATAACTTTAGATTTAATATAGAAAAATAGGATGAATAACCCACCCCAAACTAATGCTAATAATGAATAAGTTGAAAGTATTGAATAGCCAAATTCTACAACAATAAACTTATGACCTGCAATATAGCTTAAAGGAGAAATTAAACCTCCTATTAGAAATTGCAGTAGCTTGGATGATGCTAAAAAGTTTAAGCTGTGACTGATAGTCGCAGAAAAAGATACCCATAAAACCATTAACCAGAAAGGAATATGTGAAGATTCTGGGAAAATAAATACATTTAACTGTTGTAATAAAGAATCGACACATATACCAATAAAACTAACTATTAATATTAATATCAATTCCTTATGATTTTTAGATATGAAAAATATATGGGCAATAAGCAGAGCTATTGCAAATGGGATAAAAGAGTTACCCCAATAAACTAAGCCGAACCAAGAAAGATTAAAACCAATAACATTAATCAACATAAACAAAACCAATATTTTTTATTTATATACGTATCAATTACACATTAAGATCTATTAGACATTTATATATCAGATATTGTTAAAAGATTTTTAACTTTGTTCTTAGTTCATTAAAATAATATTAATAGAAATTAAACCCAAACATCGTTCTTAGCGGTAAGTTCCCCACTCGCTTCGCCAGTATTAACAACACCACGAGGTTCAATAAACATTACTTTACATTCCTCTTTTGCATAAGGTTTGTGCTCAACACCTTTTGGCACAACATACATTTCACCTGCTGCTAGATCTACTTTTCCGTCTCTGAATTCGATACTCATGGAGCCTTCAATAACAAGAAAGACTTCATCAGTTTCTATATGAGAATGCCATGTGAATTCATTTTGAATTTTAGCGAGTTTAAATTGGTAGTCATTCATTTCTGCAACAACTCTTGGAGACCAATGGTCAGAGAATTTTGAGAATTTATTAAGTAAATTTATTGGGTTTTTTGACATGATATTCTCCTAATTATAGCTATAGACTTTATCGTTAAAAGTACGTTGGTAAGAAGGTAAAACTATTTCGTTGAAATAAAATTCTGATGCACGTTTACAGTGTTTGTATTAATGACCTAAATCCTAAACAAATATTTTACCTTGTAAATATGGTACAGCTAGGCCTGAAATATAAACCTTATCTCCTTGAATGCTACAAATTAACTTTCCTCCTCGCTTAGATGCTTGATAGGCAACTAACTCAGACTTATTCAATTTACCAGCCCAATAAGGAGCTAAACCACAATGGATAGAACCTGTTACAGGATCTTCGTCTCCGCCATTTGCAGGCCAGAAGTAACGAGAAACAAAATCATATTCAGTTGATTTTGATGTAACGACAACATCAAAAGGTGCAAGATTTTTTAGTAAAGCAGAGTCTTGTACAACTTCAATCACATCTGTTTCTTGTTCATAAATAACAAAATACGCTTGGTCATTTAATAACACTTCCTTAGGTTTTATAGACAAACCATTCAATAGTGCTGAAGGAATATCTTTAACAACTTTTGGATGTTGATTAGGAAAACACATCTGTATATAGCCAGTATCTAATTGTTCTACTGTCAAAGTGCCTACAGCTTTAGCTAAAAGTTTTGTTGTTTTAACATCGCTATTTTTAGAAAAAATGACGAAAGATGCCGCGAGTGTTGCATGACCACAAAAATCAATTTCTGTTATTGGCGAAAACCAACGAATTTCATAGTGTAGAACATCATTTTTTTTAACAAAAGCAGTCTCAGAAAGATTGTTTTCAAAGGCTATAGATTGCATAAGCTCTGAAGGTAACCAGTTATCGGTAATGATAACTGCAGCTGAATTACCTTTAAAAATACTATCTGTGAATGCATCTATAATATTAATTTCTAATTCCATTTAACCTTATGCTCCTGAATAGACAAATGATTGTTATCGATGAATCTTAATTGATTACCCTTTAATAAAAAATCTATATTACGAAGTAGTATTCCAACGTTTAAATATAATAGAGGTATTAATTCCACCAAAAGCAAAATTATTACTCATAACATGATCCGTTTTGATATTTCGACCTTGTCCTTTTATGTAATCTAGTTGTCCACAAGCAGGATCAATATCAGTCAAATTAAGTGTTGGTGAAAACCAATCATCTTGCATCATATTAATTGTTGCCCAAGCTTCAATGCCTCCACAAGCACCTAAGGTATGTCCCAAATAACTTTTAAGAGAACTTACAGGTACTTTGCCTAATACATTTGCTGTAGCGGTAGTTTCAGCAATATCACCTTTTTCTGTTGCTGTACCATGAGCATTAACATAACCAATCGCATCCGCATCAATATCAGCATCTTTAAGCGCTAATTCAATGGCGACTTGCATGGTATTTGATGAAGGTTGAGTAACATGCTGACCATCGGAATTTGAGCCAAAGCCAACGATCTCTGCAATAATGTTAGCACCACGTGCTTGAGCGTGTTCAAGCTCTTCTAAAATTAGGGTACAAGCTCCTTCACCAATAACTAAACCATCACGGTTTATGTCAAAGGGTCTTGGCGTTAAATTAGGAGATTCATTTATGATACTTGTGGCATATAAAGTATCAAAAACAGCAGCTTCGGTAACGCAAAGTTCTTCTGCACCACCTGAAACCATAAGCTTTTGACGGCCAAATTTAATCGCTTCATAAGCATAGCCAATACCTTGAGAGCCGGATGTGCACGCTGAACTGGTTGTAATAACCCGTCCTTTCAAACCGAAGAACACTCCGACATTAACGGGTGCGGTATGGGACATCATCTGTATATAGCTCGTCGCTGTAACACCTGACATACTTCCTGTTGTCATCATGTTTCCAAATGGTATCAATGGCTCAGTAGAGCCAATTGACGACCCGTAAGCGATGCCAGTACTGCCATCTGATAACGCTTTATGGTTTAATAATTCAGCCTGTTCTAATGCTAATTCAGTTGCTCTTGTTGCCATTAACGAAACACGTCCCATCGAACGAACCATCTTACGTTTGTAATGGGCTGGTTTTTCAAAATGTGTAACGGGAGCTGCTAAACGTGTGTTCAAATCAGTAAACTTATCCCACTCTGGCATGACTTTAACCGCATTTTTACCAGCTTCAAGAGCAGCTTTGAAAGTTGTCCAATCATCACCTAGAGCTGTAATTGCCGACATACCTGTAACAACAACGCGTTTCATTATACTAATCCACCATTCACTGAAATAACTTGTCTAGTAATATAGGCTGCATCTTCTGATGCTAAAAAGGAGACAGCTGCTGCAACTTCTTTCGGTTGACCCATTCGTCTAAGCGGGATCATTTTTTTTATTTCATCAAGTGGCAAATCAGATGTCATGTCTGTTTCTATCAAGCCTGGAGCGACGCAGTTTACGGTTATTTTTCGTTTAGCTAATTCTAATGATAATGCTTTTGTTGCGGCAATAACGCCACCTTTAGCGGCACTATAGTTAACTTGCCCTCTATTACCCATGATACCTGAAACAGAAGCCATGGTAATGATACGACCGCCCTGTTTAGCGCGTACCATTGGCATAACAATAGGATGAATAACGTTGTAAAAGCCATTAAGTGCGGTGTCAATAACACAACTCCAATCATCACTCTCCATTGCAGGAAATGCCATGTCTCGTGTAATACCTGCATTACAAATAACACCATAATAAGTGCCGTTTAGTTCCATATCTTCTTCTATGGTACTTTTCGCTAACGCTTGGTCACAAACATCGAAAGTTAATAAAGTACAATGTTGTCCTAACGCTTGAATTTGCTCTTGTGTTTTTTTAGCTTCGGCAACGCCATTTCTACAATGTACTGCGATATCAAATCCGTCTTGGGCTAATTTTAACGCAATCGCTTTTCCTAACCCTCGACTTGAACCCGTTACAAGAATGCGTTTTTTATTATTTATATTCATTTCATTTCTCTGGTTATTGGCCGAATGTAAAATTACTCATTAGCCTCGTTGATAAAAGCGTCTGCATCACTCGGTTGATAAACATTAATATTTGCTTGAGCAAGTAGTTCAGATGTTTGATCGAGAATTTCACACTCAAAAACCGATAAGCCTGACTCTTCTTGGTAAAGCTGTTTTATATTGATAGTTAGTAGCGCATTTAATGTAAAGTATGACTTAAAGGTTTTATATTTTCGTGAGCCTAGTAAGAAGCCTATTGTTACTTTTTCATTATTGTCTAATGCGTTAGCTCCTGAATATGCCGCAATGGCTTGAGCCATATATTCAATGCCAATATAACTAGGAACCGCAGCTTGATTTTCATTGTAAAAAGGGCTTTCTTTCGTTATCTCAACTTTACAAATACAACTATCGTTATCATAAGAATCCAATGAATCTATTAATATCATTGGTTCTCTATGAGGCAAGACATCTAAAATTTGATACTTATTCATTTGATTTTCCTAACACCATGCTAAAGTTATTACCACCAAAGGCAAATGAATTACTCATACAGATATTCAAGTTATCAATATTGATACCCGAACTAAAATTTAATGCAGGTAAAGTTTCATCAATTTCATGTGATGGAATATTGGATGGAATAAAATTTTGTGGGTTATATTTACTCAATAACAACCAGCAAAGCCCTATTTCTAAAGCTCCAGCTGCACCTAATGTATGTCCTGTCATGCGTTTAGTAGAGCCACACAACACTGAATCGCCACAAGCTTTAAGCATGGCTTTAGCTTCCATATCGTCGTTTTTAATTGTGCCCGTTCCATGTAAATTAACATAGTCGACTTGTGAACCTACTAATCCAGCATTATCCAAAGCCATCTGCATAGCTAAGAAAGCCCCGTCACCATTAGGTTCTGGTGCAGACATATGAAAGGCATCAGAAGTTTCACCTGCCCCTAACATTTGAATGCCTGTATTTTCTTTCGTTAAAACAAATAACGTAGCGGCTTCCCCGATATTTATACCATCGCGATTTTTATTAAACGGCTGACATTTATCTTGTGATATTGACGCTAATGACTCAAACCCATTAACAGTTAAGTGAGTTAAGCTATCTACACCACCCACCACCACAACATCAACAAGCCCAGAATCCAGTAGCGCTTTACCGCTTACAAAAGCCTTACCACTAGACGAACACGCGGTTGATATACTATAGACAGGTCCGGTTGCTTGACATAGGCTTGCAACATAATGCGCTGGAGCAACCATTTCTTGAATTTCATAATGAAAATATTTTGGATATTCGCCTGTTTCATCAAATAATTTGCGTGCTAATTCTGCTTCATAAGTACCAGCAGTACTTGTGCCAATGATTACAGCTACTCTATCGTGTCCGTACATCGCTATTAAAGGCGTTAACGTAGACTCTATTTGTTGATAGGCTAAATAAGCAAGTTTGTTATTACGTGTAGAAATTCCGTTGAAAACATCACTTTCAGGTAACGATACTTGGCCAACATATTGTGATTTTTCTATAGGTAAATCACTATTTAGTACTAAGCCGTCATTGCTTTTTGATAATAACGCTTCAAAAACTGCACTCTTAGTTTGACCTATTGAGCAAACAACACCGAGATCTTTTAAACAAATACTCACTTTTTGTCCTTATTAAGAGGGGTGATCTTAATGCTATAGTTTCTTAATTTATGTTCTAGTTGAAAATAATTTTCGAATTTGTTCACTTCTAATATAATCTGATTATTTTGCAACAGTTGTCGTTTCCATAATATTAAACCAGTATCAGTAAGAGTCTCTGGGACGTTTTTTTCTACGATACTAATATTATCACCAACAACCGAAGATTTTAATTGTTCCAACGGCCAGTGAGTCCATTGGATGTCAGCAATAATAAACTCAACTTTTAGGTTGGGTAAAGGAACATATTCATTCAAAATAATCGGTGCATCACTTCGCCAGACCACATCAAAGAGTGGAATACCTGTCGTTGAAACTCCGACTAAAGCGATTTGATCTTTGCTATATTCAATTTGAGCAATAAATTGTTGATTTTTACCTGCAAAATTAACTTCAATTAATTGCGTTGTAACCGTTCCTACTAGATGCTCTGGCGGTAATGTAAGCGTATAATTAATTGGTAATACTTTACCATCTTCAGCAAGTGATAAATTTACACTAACCACTGGAGATTCTGTTTTTATGATAGACGTGCAACCATTCAACAAAACAACGTTTAGCAATACAACAATATAGAACGTTAATGGGAATTTAATTATTGGCATATTTGCGATAACACCGAAACTCTTCGTTTACTTTTAGCTACAAATGGATTGCTTTTATCCCAAGCGTAGCCAGCCAGAATCGAGCTTATCATTGCTCTTATTTTTTCATCGTGTTGATCGAAATGAACAATATTTTGAAAACTTTCATCGTACCAAGCTTCAACAAATGTACGAAAAGTATTAACACCGTACTTTAAAGGTTCAGCATATTCTTCTTGCCAATTAACATTCTCGCCTGACAATTGTCTATCAACTAAAGGAGCGGCAAGTACTGAAGATTTCATGGCGATGGTAACACCTGAAGAAAAAACGGGATCAAGAAACTCTCCAGAATTACCTAATAGAGCAAAATTTTCCCCGTAAAGTTTAGTAACATTAGCAGAGTAACCTTTTATCGTTCGCGCTTGTCCAATAGGTTTAGCATTTTTGAGTAAACGTGTGAGGTTTGGATCTTGTTTAATAAAAAAATCTAACATTTCAATTTCAGAAAGTTGATGTTCAAAACGTTCAGGTTGACCTACAACACCAACACTCGATGTTCCATCTGAGAAAGGTATTAACCAATACCATACGTCACTATGGTTAGGGTTCACTGTAATGAGTATTTTATCTCGATCAAAATTTGGACAATCAATACCATCATTAAAGTGGCTAAAATAGCTATGTCTAACAGGAAAGTCAGAGGGTAAATCTAATTCAAGTAACCGCGGCAATACTCGACCAAAACCACTAGCATCTAATAGAAACTTACCTGTTACTTGATATGTTTTACCTAGTTCACTTTCATCAGTAACTGCTAAAATCACTTCAGGTTTTAGTTGAATAATTGCATCAACTTGATGTCCATAACGTATTTCCACCCCTTTACTTTCAGTGTCGTCTGCAAGCAATTTATCAAAAGTATCGCGTTTAACTTGAAAAGTAGTTCCTGGGCCGTCAGTAAATTTTTCAGTGAAATTAAATGATGAATTTTTTCCCTTTTTATGAAAAGCAGCACCATTCTTAAATTGAAAACCAAGTTGTTCAGCGTGCTCAGTTAATACATGGTCAAGCTCCGCTTCTTCAAGAAATGCCATGCACTGAGGCAAGAGACTTTCTCCAATAGAAAACCGAGGAAAATGTTGTTTCTCAATAATAATTACAGAATATCCCTTTTTAATTAACATCGAGCCTGCAACACTGCCTGAAGGACCTGCGCCAATAATAATTACATCGTACTGTTTTGTTGCTGTCATTATGTTTAAAACTTCCATATATCTAAATTACTGAACGATTAAATTGGGTAGTATTGCTAGCGTGAGGTGTTTAAGTATTATCATCAATATGTCGATACTTACTTGATAAAGGCGCCAAAATAAAAATGGCGATAATACCAAACATTACGGTTAACCCAAAACTCTGTACGGCAGGTGTCGAACTAAAAGCGAGCATACCGAAGACTAAAGCTGATGAAATTGCAGAAAGCATAATAGCTAAACATGTTCGTGGAGCTAACCCATGCTCTTGATAAAAAATGACGTAATCTATTGCCAGCGCAAGTATCAACAGTAGTGCTAATAAATTAAAAATGTTTAACTGCCCTAAAAAATATTGGCTTAATGATAAAGAAATCATTGAACTTAGCGCAATTGGCATTAACCCCATTATCCCCTGTTTTATGCCATATCTAAGTAATAAAACAAGAAAAACTAAAACAAAGGCAATTGCCAATAAATAGAATAGATTTTCTCGATATGTTGTTAATGACTTAGACACTTGTGCTGGCTTATCAAAAATTCTCATATCACTTTGCTGTGCTAACCATAATCGATTTTTTTCATCGAGTTTTTCGCCACTCACGTCAATCCATAGCGTAAAGTTATCTACATTAGCCACTACTGAATTTAGTTCATTTGTTGAAAATTTAGTTATATATAATGTTGATAATGAGTTCAATTCGCTTGTTTTGAAATCAGAATAAGTGAGTGCTTTAAAGTCACTGACAAAGTCGGTTAATCCTATATTCGCCAATCCTTGATTAAAAACACCTTTATCGGAAGCGTTTTTAATCTTTTGATGATGTAACAGTTGTTTTTGTTGAGAAGGAAGTAAACCTGCAATACTTTTAATGATAAGCTTAGATTGCCCAGTTAATTGGTTAATGGCTTCTTCTTGTCGCTGTAGTAATTTTTCAACCGAGTCTGCTGCAACTACAATACGTTGATTATTTTCGTAGTTAAGAATTTTTGCCATTTTCGCTTCATTTTCAAGTAGTAACTGAGGACTTGAATTGAGCAACCGAACATCATCATTAAAGTTTAACGGCGCTAAAAATATTCCTCCAAACGTAATTACCAGTAACGTTAAATAAATTGCTATTCGTCTTTCCACTAATTTAACACTATTTTTTTGCATTGATTTTGCAAAAGTTAGTGACCAAGGCACAACCCTAATATGAGATAACCATTTTAAATGAGGTAATAACATCGTCACCGTTAATAAACCGCCTAACAAGCCAAATATCATAAATACAGCAACTTGACTTAATAAGGCAAGAGGAGAATAAAAAAGACCAAAATAGCCAAGTACTGTTGTAACAAAACCAAGTAATAAAGGTTTATTTATAATAGACGGCTTAACATAGAAATTATTCGAAGCTTGAGAGCCCGCAGGTGATTTTTCAGGGCTAATGTTGTTACTGATGTTCAGGGCCGAATTTTCATCACAGACGAAACGATGAAAACAATAGTCAATAACAATACCGATTAACGTAACGGCGAACACCAATGTTAACAGGTGTAATTCATCAAACAAGATAACAATACCTGTTAGCCCATAAAGAATAGCTATGGACAAAGTAATGGTAGAAAGCAGTAGAGGTTTTAAAGAGCGAAAAACACTCAAAATTAAAATTATCACACCAAGGAGAGATAATAATCCAAAGCTTGATATTTCAAATTCGGCTTGTTCACTGGCGTATGCGGTATGAAAAACGACACCCGAGTATGTAATTAAAACACCGTAATCGCTTTCTATTTGTTGGATAACATTTAAAATTTGGTGGTTAACACGTTGGCTTTCTTTAAGCGAAAACCCTGCAATTTTTAAGCTTAATTGACTAATGAGATAACGTTCATTTTCAACAAGTACACTAGGAATATTTTTAAATATTTCAATACGACTCAACAAATTAAGTTCGGCATTTAAATGATCAGCTAGGTTAAGCCTCGGTGCAGCAGCTAATGTACTACTGACGAAAGGGTTATTCATTTGTATAAGTTGACTGGTGATCAACTGGGTCATCACAGCTGAGTCATTAATATTTTTAAGGTAGCGTTCACTTAAAAAATTATCTTTGTAAGGTAAATAGAATTGTGTGATTTCGCTTAATGATGGTAATTGAAATTCACTGAGTTCAACTGTGGATATGATTGATAATTTTTTTTGCATTTCTTGATATGCAGGAATGGCTTGTTTGCCGCTTAAAGCAATTGCAACTTGTTGTTCTTTATCTTTAAACAAAGCTTGTTCTGCTTTATTCAACATCACATCATTTTCAGAATTGGGTAATAAAGATAACAAATTACTTTGAACGCTCCATTCTCCCATGACGAGAAAATACAAACCGAGTATTAAAACTGCACCCAACTGTAAAAAATAAGTAATGAGGCCTTTATTGTAATTGCGCACTTATCGCCTCAGGTAGTTTGGTTAACGCTGATAAAGTAATATCAATTTCAGTACGATTACCTGAATGCTCAAATAAAACAATGCCGTTAAGTTTATTGTCAACCATACATAAATCAATCGCTTGCATAACATTAGTTAACAGATTTTCTTTGGGTAATAAACGAATACAGTTATTTTTTATAGATGGTGCAAAACTAAACTCGTTCTGTAACGCGTCAACATTACCAGAAAGTGCATTCATTAAAACTTGGGTAATTGTTGCTGCACCTTTAACTTCTCGTTCAGGTGACACTTCATCTTGCATAAACAAGCCTGACTTTTTAAGTCGCAATACAGACGAAATAGGATGCTGGGTTTGCCATACAAACCCCAACGATTGGTCTAAATAAACTTCACCTGTTGAAACAATAGGTTGCTTAAGAACTGTAAAATACTTTCTTTGCTCAAAACTGCCGTTTGCAAGCGGCAACGACGTTAAGTTATTGAGTTGTTCTAACGATGTATTAACTGTTGTTGTTTTAATTGGCCGGTTGTCAGTGCTTTCAGTTTCAATTCTTCCATTAGCGTTGGCATAATTTATGGAAAAACAGAGTAAAATGAAAACTAAAAGACCGACAGCTTTATACATAATTATAAACTCGCAACTTTATCAAGAAAGATTTGTGGAGAAAAAAACTGCATTTCTTCAGTGTCTAAATCAACCGCTACTTGCACTGTATGTGCTTTTGTTAGCTTTTGTCCTGTTTCATTACAGTAGATAACATAATCAATTTTCAAACGTGATTCAGTTTCAACCAAGTTAGCTTCAACACGTATCTTTTGTGTGAATCGAGCTGAGCCTACGTACTTTAAACGCATATCTACAATCGGCCAACAATAACCAGACGCTTGCATGTCTAGGTAATCGTAATCAATTTTTCGTAAAAGCTCACAACGCGCGACTTCTAAATAACGTGCATAATTCCCATGCCATACAACCTGCATTGGGTCACAATCATGAAACGGGATATCAATAACAACTTGTGCTGAAAGTAACGATTGTTTACTCATATAAATTCCAACGCTGATTTTGAATAGCATCTACGGTAAAACGCAGCAAACTGTCTAGAGGCCTGTCGTCTTTCAATGGTTCAAAAAAACTACAAATATCATCATACATTTCCATGACTGAAGTGGGTAATGTATCGTGATCTATCTCTTTACGTTCAATACGAATTCTAAGTCCTTGAATAGCAGCTAATAATGTACTTGCCATAACTTGTTCTGTTAATTGTAAAACACGTAATGCATCTCGAGCGGCAATAGTTCCCATGCTTACTTTGTCTTGATTATGGCACTCAGTAGAACGTGAAAAAACACTGGCTGGCATAGTGTTTTTCAATGCTTCTGCAGTATAAGCTGAAGCACCTATCTGCACTGCTTTAAAGCCATGATTGATATAACGTCTTGATTCTTCACTCATTGACAAATTAGATGGCAGGCCGTTGTTGTAACGCGTATCAACCATTGAAGCTATTTGACGATCAGCTAAGTCAGCTAAGTTGGCAACAGCTGTTTTTAAACTGTCCATCACCATAGCTATATGCCCCCCATAGAAATGCCCGCCGTGTAAAACATGTTCGCCTGGGCCATCAATAATTGGATTATCATTCGCTGAATTAAGCTCGTTTTCTATCATTTGACGAAACCAAGGTAAGGAGTCTTGCAATACACCAATAATATGCGGAGCACAGCGAATAGAATAACGGTCTTGTAATCTATCGGCATTACGAGGATGGTCTACATGATTAAGATCGTGACGTATCCAACTCGCAACTTGTTGCTGGCCAAGATGAGGTTTTACTGAAAATAATATTTCGTCGAAATGATGACTATTACCTTTCATGGCTAAACTAGATAAAGCGGTGATTCGAGAGGCTATTTTTGCTATGTATTGAGAACGGTCAAAAGCTAAACAAGCAATTGCGGTCATTACCGCTGTACCGTTCATTATCGCCAAACCTTCTTTAGGCCTTAGTACAAGCGGTTCAAGACCCAAACTTTTCATTACTTCCAGACTATTTAAAACTTCGCCTTTATAATATACTTCACGTTCGCCTACCAAAGCTCCAGCAACATAAGATAATGGTGTTAGATCTCCACTAGCGCCAACTGAACCTTCCTGTGGAATAACAGGCACAATATTATGTGTTAAAAATGCTTTTAACATATTTAGTAGTGACCAACTAACACCAGAGTAACCTTGAGATAGTGAGGTTAAACGAGTAGCTAGAACCGCACGCCCTTCAAAGGTATTGAACATTTCACCTAAGCCACAACCATGGAAGCGGGTTAAATGCAGAGGGAGTTCTGGTACTAACTCTAGAGGTACATTTACCGTTACTGAATCGCCATAACCTGTAGTTACACCATAAATAACACCGTCTTCTTTTAATAGCGTATCGAGAAAAGTAATCGCTGTGTCGATTTTATGGGAGAATTCAGCTGATTGGCTAATTTCTACATCAACTTCTTGTTTAGCTATCGCGACTACATCTTCAATTGAAAGACGTGTTTCACCAAAAACTATGGTGCTTTTCTTCACTAATTCCACAACTACTCCGTTTTATCTTTGACATTTGAATCACGAACAACGTTACGATCATCTTGCCAAAAATCAAAAAAATTAAACCATTGAAAAGGATACTTTAAGCAATAATATTCTAAGCGTTGCGCATATTTAGTCACAATGCTTTGCAATTCTGCTTGTCTTGTTTTTCTCGCAAACTTTAAACTGTCTGCGACATGTTCAAATATGATTTTGTACTTACGCCCTTCTTTTATGCAAAACAAAAAATATACCGGACAATCCATAATAGAAGCCAATATAAATGAACCTTGAGAAAATTGTGCTGGCTCACCTAAAAAGTCGCTCATTACTACACGCCCTTTTGTACTAACACTTGTTCTGTCACCTGCTATTACGAGTATCTCACCGTTATCAATTCGATCTTTCAGTAAAATAGCAAGATCTGCGCTGACTTCTATTGCCTGTATTAAGTCTATATTGGCGTTTGGGTTTATTTTTTTCATCACACGATTAAATTCAACGGCATGATGCGTAAAGACTAATACATTAATTCGCGTTTGATAAAGATCATGGCCTAAAGCTCGACAAACTTCTAAATTACCAAGGTGTGAACCAATAAAAATGGCACCTTGCTTTTTTCTCTCTAATTCAGGTAAAGGGTATTCTTGACTGTAAATAACATCATCGGCTGTTATTTTCCCCATCCATGCATCAATTTTATCAAACGCACTTTGTGCAAAACAATAAAAATGTTTAATGCCCGTCCGAAAGTCCACAGGAGTAGACCATTGCTTTATTCTACTGATCCGCTGGAAGTATTCATAAGAAGCACGCTTACTCGAACCACCACTAAAATAAAGATAAACCACTACAGGATAAAGAAATATACTTAAGATTTTACGACCGAATAAACGATAAATAAAAAGCAAAATTTGCATACCTAAATAGGTACCACGCTCTTGCATTTTCGACCAATGTTTACCTTCATTCATTTAGATATTCTACTATTTCAATTAAACTTTCGTAAAAGTAAGGACGGTATTCTAATCAACATGCCAAAAAATAGCTTAGTGTGCATCCAAGAAATTAAAACGTTATCTTCAAACGCTCTAAAATGAGAAATACCATCTTCCGGATATTCTACTGCTGTGGGTATAAATCGACACTCTATTTTCTGCCAAAATAAACGCACCATGATTTCAATATCAAAATCCATTCGTTTTCCAATAGATTGCTTAGAAAATAGTGCGATGGTTTCAGTTAAGGGATATACACGATATCCACACATAGTGTCTTTAATTTGGAGAGACAACGTTTCTACCCAGACCCAAAAATGAGTTATATTTCGAGCGTAATAACGATGCTTTGGCACTGAGTCGTCATAAACAGGTTTGCCACTAATAAGTGCTTGTGGGTAAGACTTTGATTCTAATAACATTTTACTAACGTCATTTAAGTCATGTTGACCATCTGCATCTATTTGTAATGCATGGGTAAAACCTTGATTGTAAGCGGCTTTAAGTCCGGTTTGTACTGCTGCCCCTTTACCTTGATTAACACTATGTTCTACCAAGGTTAAATAGCTATATTTATGTGCGAGCTGTTTAAAAAGTAGTGTTGCTTGTTCAGCACTACCGTCATTAACCATAATTACCGGCAAATTGAATTCTTCAAGTCTATGAATAAATTCATCAAGCTTAGTTGTGTGATTATAATTTGGAATAACAATACAATATGTCAAAACGTCGGCTCAAAAACAATTCGCCCAGAAGCGTGTTGTCCTTTATCTGAGCAATAGGAAAATAGCACTTTCTCGTCACTTTTTTTAGTGAGCGTTAATTGTAGATTCTGTCCGGGAACAATTACAGCCTTAAACTTGAGTACTTCCAAATTCTTTACACTTTTATGACTAAGTTTAAACTGTTCTTTAGCATATTCAACAGCCCAATGTAACTGAACAACCCCCGCCAATATAGGAGCATTTGGAAAGTGTCCTTTAAAATAATCGAGGTCTGTTTGAACAAAAAAAGACAGTACTACAGCCTCATCATCTGATGATAATTGCGTGTCTAAAAGTTGCGGCCATACTTTCGTTAATTTGTTATTTTTCATTTTATCAATCAAATAAACGCTCCAATTCATTTAATGCTGTTTTCCCCTGGGCATTATACGGTAAAGCTCTTACATAGCGCCATTTTTTTGGTAACGAAATACGTTCAAATTCAGTTAAAAGCTGTTGTTTAAATATGTTGTTTATGGCTGTTTTGCCTTGTTGTTCAAGTTCTACAAAAGCAATTTGAGTTAATTCAACGACTGCTGCTAAAACTTCGCGATTATTTTTAACCGACAAAGGTAATACAAGAATACGTACTTCACTCACCCATGGGTGTACAAGTAAACAACGTTCGACATGAGCTAGGTTAATCCGTTTTTCTTCTAATTTAATTGTACGGTCAACTCTACCTAATAGATAAAAGGAGTTTGCATCTATTGGTTGTATAAGGTCATCTGTTAAGTACTCATGTTCAGGTACATAAGGTGAATTAATAGCTAACTGCCCTGCTGGCGCTATAGGTTTATAACTTAATGTTGGAAATAACACCCAAGGTGAATTGTTATCGAACTGACCGCAACGCCAAGCGATGCCGCCAGTCTCTGTGCTACCAAAAACTTCGATTGGCGCTTGTTGCATCTGTTTTTCAAAGCATTGGCTTGTTTCTAAGGACAAAGGCCCGCCTGAGCTAAACGTTGCACTAATGGTATTTTTTATTGGGACTAAAACATTGTCTAAAACTAAACGCTTCAAATGTGCAGGACTTGATATTAATAAGCTTTTAAAGGAGTCTTTTAATAAATCGTTCTCATGATATTGAAGATCATCAAAGAAAGCATTGATGTGTTCAGGATATTCAAATGTTTTATTCGCAATGGTTATGCCTGCTTTCAATGGAATAAGTACTTTAAACAACAAACCATATATATGTTGATGAGACACTGTGCTGACAACACATGAACTTTGCTGTAATTGCATACTAAAAGTTGTAGAGAGAATCTCTATTTCTGTAATTAACTGAGAAAGCAATTTTACTATCGGTTTAGGTTTACCCGTAGAGCCTGAAGTGAAAAAAGTAAGTTGTCCCTTCAGTTCAGCAAATAATACTTCACTGCTAGCCAGAAATGGGCTTTCTTCTTGTTCGACATTATTTTCATCAGTATCTTGATTATTGTTTTCTGATAAACAGTAGGAAACTTTCGGCTTATCTTCAGAAAAAATACTGCCCATAACAGCATCACACAATGAAGATAATTGTTGAACTGTTCCGGTCTGGGAATTTGGCGGTAATAGAACGTGCCTATTTTCTAGCAATAATGCAAACAATTGAACTGTAAACCGATAAGTATCAAGGTCGAATAACAAGATATTTTGATAAGGAGAGCGTTTTAAGTTTTGACGTAACTGTACAATATCTGAATAAAAAGATTCGATACTAATTAATTTATTTTTATCAATAAAAGCAATATTATTCATTGAGGTGTTGCTCTTGAATTTCAGTGTCTTTATGGTGTTGTTTTACTTTTAGTCGCACTAAGAATTCAGCCAAGAATAGGCTTCCCATCAATACGTAGGAGATGAATCCGTTATATAACATCCAAAATTCAAGCTCACTATACAAAGCTGTGTATAAAGAAATACAACCGTTAACTACAAAGAATACGCACCAAATCAACGTTACTTTTTCGGTATATTTTATTCCCTGTTTATTGAGGTTTTTTTCTTTTAAACGTGCGAAGGTTTCTATAACACTAGGAGGTTTGAGGAGAGAAAAAGAAAAAACCATTAATAGAGAACAATTTACCAATAATGGATATAACTTAAAGCCAATATTCGACTGTGTGAATAATGAAAAAACTAATGCTAAAGAGCCTAATAGAGTTGCGGGTACAACCCATGGCATTTTCGCTAAATTATTTCTCAATAAAACGATACGTAAAAATAATAAAGCCAATAAGATGAGTGCAAGAAATCGGGGGGGAAAATATTGCAAACCATAATAAACAGCAAAGGGATACATCATAAGTATCCCTGCAATTAATACACTAATTAATGTTTTCACTTGGTAAGAATCAATTTCTCAATTTCATTAACAACGTCTTCTACCGTTCTTACTTTTTTAAAGGCTTCAGGATCAATCTTTTTACCCGTAATTTCTCTCAATTTCACGACCAAATCAACGGCATCGATACTATCAAGATCTAGGTCATTATATAAATGTGCCTGCAACGTTATGTCATCGGCATCGACTTCAAAATCATCTTCAATGATCGAAGCAAGTGTTTGGTAAATGTCGTCTCTATTTTTCATCATATTTTCCTTAGTCACTTAAACGTTAACCTGACTAACAAAGCTACTTAACGCATTGATTGATGAAAAGTGTTGTTTAGTTTCTGCTGAATTTGCGTCAATTTTCACGTTATAAACTTTTTTAATTGCTAAGCCTAATTCTAAAGCATCAATGCTATCTAGACCTAAACCATCAATAAATAAAGCTTCATCATCTTTAATATCTGTAATTTCAATATCTTCAAGATCAAGCGTATCAATAATTAATTGCTTAAGTGCTGTTTTTAACTCACTCATACTTCTGGAGTTCCTCAATAAAAAAAGATTCTAAACGTCGATTATATTCTCGAACATTTTTGGATATTTGTAATGCGTCATTTTCAAGTAATTCAGGGACATTATCAATAACTTCTGCAGAAAAATGTGCTTTTTCGCTAGGTACTTTATACCAAGGTTCTAACTTTGTTAAAGTCGTCGGAGAAACTCTAAGTAAAACAGCAGTAATTTTTGCTTGGCACCTAATTGCAATATTTGCAGCACCTCTTTGAAAATGAAGTTTAGCATTAGGTTTTGTTCTGGTACCTTGTGGGAAAATAATTAAATTATTCCCTTCAGCGAGACTCGCCTGACAATCATGTAAAAGTCCTTCGGGGTCATCATTACTTATATATCCTGTATTTTGAACGACGCCACGGATAAATATGTTTCGGAATAAATGCGTTTTTACAACACAATCTGCATTAGGAATAATAGAAATAAGAACAACTACATCAATTAATGAAGGATGATTAGTTAAGATCAAGTTTCCTTCTATTGACTTTAACTGTTGAGCTTTATTCAGGCTGAAACTAAATATTCTCGTAAATGCCATTAAACCTATAAAAAATTTAAAGCTATAATGGACTGTTTTTCTGGACATTTTTTTTTGTTTATTTTTATCGCGCACTAAAATTTTCTGAACAGGAATAATAAACAACGATAGAAAAACGCCGCCGAAACCAAAAACAAAGAAACAAAGACCTGTTGCAAATATTCTCCAAGCTTTATTAATGAGCTTAATCATATTTTTTTACAACGCCAATTATACTTCTTTGAGTGGTAGTTCAACTCAATCTTTTGATTATTAACCCATTGTGAAAAAGATAAGGCGGCAGGTAATAATAAGTGGTTACTTTCACTTTCACTTTCGGTTTCAGAATCAGCATTTTGTCTATATGAACATTCAATAGCATAACTACCTGCTGACTTTTTAAGGCTAATTTTCATCGCTATTGAATGAGCTATTTGCTGTTCATCTTTAAAGGTATCGTATATTTCAGGGAGGTTTTCATCAGCATGAATGAAAAGTACTTCATCGCAAATTCCCGTAGCTAAACGAGCATAAGCATCAACAATAGACATAAAGAAACTGTCTTGTCCTGCTGCAATTGCATTAATAGCAGATTTATTTTCAGTTAAAATACTATATAAGCTGGGTACTGCATTATGCACAGATAAAGCAAAAGCAGTAGGTGATAACATTTCTTGTTGGGCTAAGTTTTCTAAAAGTATAGAAGTTTTATGTATATCACCGTGGCGGCTTGAAAAAATTATTGGCAATGAAATTTGCGTGTTATTGTCATTTTCAAGGGTTTTATTAGCAACATAAAGGGATATCTTAGCAAAAGGACTTAAACGGCGCCTCTGCATAGCAGGAACAAAATCAAGTTTTGGCCAACTAAAATCAATGTTAGCAGAAGGTTGGTCATTGATTGAATTTGTTGATGGTAAATTATGCTCAGGATCATAAGCACACCATGTTGAGATATTACTGATATATAGTTTCATTGATTAGGGTTTAGTAACATTTCATGCAAGCTAAAATAAGGATGGGGGATAGTATATAGATAACGTAAACAAATCAATAATAGTCTATTGTTTGAGTTATACTTAGTGACAATATATAAACATAATCATAACGTGCTCGAGTAACAAATTGACCGTATTAAGCAACTGTTTTAATAACTTATTTAGTAATAACATGACAGTAAAGTCAATTGGGATTAGCCAAGTATTATTAACAAAAGAAATACAATTATTTTTGTTTGACAGTAACGCTATCAATAAAAACATATTAGATTATATTTCAAAAAAATATTTACACGAAAACGAGGCTAAAACGTTACATCAACGGAAGAAGCCGCAAGCACAGCAAGAATTTATCATAAGCAGACTGCTTATAAAGCTTTTATATATTAATCAAACTGATAAAACATTAAACGAAATAGAAATAAAGTTTAATGAAAAACATTTACGGTTAGAAATGTTCTACTTAGATAAACTACTACCAATTTCGATAAGTTTATCTCATTCAAAGGGCCTAATATTTATTGCATTAAGCCTAAGTAACGTATCATTAGGTGTTGATATAGAACATATAAATGGTAAAAGGGATATTGAATCGCTTGCAAAAAATTATTATCATTTGTCTGAAATAGAGCAACTAGAACATCGTGATAAAAGTGCTTTCTATCGAATATGGACCCTAAAAGAAGCGATAAGTAAACATCTTAAACAACCAATTGTTACAACCCTTAAACAAGATATATTTGAAAAATTGTCATGGTGTTATTATCAAAGTACCGTCTATGATGATTTTGACCTCAGCTTCGTTGTTGAGAAAACTAAACAATTATTATCCAATAATTTAATAACCCTAATTTCCCCGCAAGAGTTTTTAGATTCTTTTATTGATTCAACCGTCATGGAATTAATTGCGTCTAATGAATAAATTTTCGCTCTTTAATAGTAATAAAATAACTAAGGAAGTAATGTTTCGTTGGTTCATTATTGTGTTTATTCTATTACCGCTCGTTCCCTTTATTTTATCAAGCATAGGATTGTTAGCCTATGCTTTTTGGCCACGAGACTTTTCAGAAATCACACATTTTTCTATAGAAGAAAATACTGATTACATTACCTTATCTGCACATGGTGTAAAGGACTCCCCTAAAAGTTGGAGTGATGAGCTAATGTCAATAATGCATCAATCTCCTCTTCAGCATGTAAAAAACTTGCGCCACCAAAACATCAGTATTGATTGGCAAGATTTTTCAAAGAATGTATTTATTTGCTCAACGGCAGGCAAAAAAATAGGATTTGATATAGGAAAAAAAATCGCTACAAAATCAAATGTGAAAGGTGTTCATGTTATCGGTCATAGCTGTGGCGCTTTTGTTGCTTTAGGTATTTGCGAAGGAGTAAAGTCAGCTAACACAAACATTAAAGTACAAACGACATATTTAGATCCCGTATCTGTTTATGGCGGTGTTGTTTGGAATTACGGTTTGAATAATTTTGGTCGGTGTGCGAACTTCAGTGATAGCTATATTGATACCCAAGATAACATACCAGGAAGCAATCAAGTGTTACCACACTCTGTCACCTTCGATGTTACAAGTATTAGACTTGCTGGAGGATACAATATTCCTCCTCATGTTTGGCCAACAAAGTATTATGTAGAATTGTACAAAAAGGGCAATATCCCTATATTTTTTAACGATGAGCTTAATATAAAAAATAGCTTCCCCAAATCACCAATGTTACTAAAATACAGTAATTGAGAAAGCTATTGATGAATAACGTGTTAGGCAATGTTTTGAGCGTGAATTGAGCGGATCAAATTAGTTACCCAGTTAATATATTGGCGATGTATTTTCTTACCATTATATTTCAAATTTGTAGAATCTTTGTATTTAACAGAAAAACTCTTATCATCATAAGAGATAACTACACCTACTCTCTTAATCATATGAAGTTAGATACTTACTTGACTACTTTTAGAGTTAAGTTAAGAGCAATTCAAATCCATTTGTTTGTTTTATAAAACCAACTCTGCTTAGGTAAAGTTCATGGCTTTTATCATAAGGCTTTACGACTAAATGCTTAATACCTTCTTGTTTTAGTTGGTTATCTTCACTGGCGAACATGAATTTTGCTGCTTTAAAATCTCTATCTTCAGGAATAATATAATCAAGTAATACTTCAACTTTTCCTTCATCATTTAATTCTTTACAAGCGAAAAAACCAACAGGTTTCATGTTCCTAAATAATAAGAATACTAAAGCATCATCAAGTTGACTCCATACAAAGCCTTTATGTAGCTGCGTAATGTCTTTACCATAACTTTGTTTCAATAAGTTAAATAAAGGAGATTCAACCGACCTTAATTTTACTAAGTCAAATTGGTCTTTTGCCTGATAAATACGGACCAAATAGTAAATATCCACTAAAGCTATCCAACCATTTAAGATAAAAACAGGGTAAGCATCAATAAAATAGCCATACGCGCTAAATGCTGCAGCACCAAATAAATTGATCCAACGTAATTGCTTGATATTAGACATCATTAAAGACAAAGCAATTAAGACACTAGCAACATAACCAAAGATTTCTAACAGGGACATGACAACACTCTTTCTAGTAAAAATTAAATAAAAAACAAAATACCTGACCATTTGGTCAATTAAATATTGACACAAGAGTCAAGTAAATACAATATGTGCTTATTAAATCAGTTTAAATTTAAGTAATGGCACAAGTATGAAACTAAATAAAAATAATACAAACCTAAACGATTGGTTACCGCTCATCAGTCAAGCTAAGAAAGCTGCCTCAAAAGCTTACGCGCCCTATAGTAAATTTCATGTTGGTGCTGCTGCAATCGATACTAACAACAATATTTATACCGGCTGTAATGTAGAAAATGCTTCATATGGTCTAACAGTTTGTGCTGAACGTAATTGCTTATCTTTTACGGTAAATCAATCATCAAGCACTATAACTGCATTGCTTGTTTACACTCAGCAAGAGAAATTAACACCGCCATGTGGTGCTTGCAGACAAGTAATCGCTGAATTTCTTAGCCAAGATGCTTTAGTAGCATCAGCTAACCACCTTGACCATTTGAAAGTATGGACGGTTGCAGAATTGCTACCCGATGCTTTTACACCCCAATTATTATCTTAAGGAATCATTATGCATTTACCTCAAAATATTATTCGCCAAAAACGTAACAAACAAGCCTTAACTGTAGATGAAATTCAAAGTTTTGTAGATGGTCTTAAAACGGGTGACTTCACTGATGCACAAGTGGGATCTATGGCTATGGCCATTTGGCTAAATGGAATGACAACTGATGAAGTTGTAAGCTTAACAATGGCTATGCGAGATTCAGGTACTGTTGTTAACTGGGAGAATAAATTAGATAAACCTATTGTTGATAAACATTCAACTGGCGGTGTAGGTGATAAAGTAAGTTTAATGCTAGCGCCAATAGTTGCTGCTTGTGGAGCAAATGTTCCTATGATTGCAGGTCAAGGATTAGGCCATACCGGTGGAACCGTTGATAAACTAGAAGCTATTCCAGGTTTTAACGTTCGCCCTAGCCTTTTAGAATTTCAAGCAACGGTAAAAGAGCAAGGTACCGCAATTATTTCACAGACTAAAGATTTAGCACCTGCAGATAAACGCCTTTATTCTATTCGTGATGTTACAAGTACCGTCGAATCTATACCTTTGATCACTGCTTCTATTTTATCAAAAAAATTAGCAGCTGGACTTGAATCGTTAGTAATGGATGTAAAAGTAGGTAATGGCGCCATGATGGCTGACATTGAATCAGCTAAAGCACTGGCTAACTCAATAGTGTCGGTTGCTAATGGTGCTGGTACACCAACACAAGCGTTAATCACCGACATGAATCAACCGCTAGGAACTACGGTAGGTAACGCACTAGAAATTCAAGAAACGGTTGATTATTTAACAGGTAAATACCGTGAGCCAAGATTACATGAAATAACGATAGCTCTTGCTGCTCGGATGTTATTAACCAGCAGCATAGCTAACGATATTCAACAAGCAACTGACTTAGCAGAAAGCGCTTTAGCATCAGGAAAAGCAGCTGAAATATTTAGTAAAATGATTGTGGCGATGGGCGGTCCAGCTGATTTATTAACAAATAGTGAAAACCTTCTTCCTAAAGCTAATTTAATAAAACCAATAAAAGTTACTTCTTCTGGTTTCATTGGCGCAATGGATACTCGTGCTATTGGCATGTCATTGGTTGAGATGGGTGGTGGCCGTGTAGATCATAATCAAAGTCTTGACTATAGTGTTGGATTTAGTGATATAAAACCTAAAGGGACTAAAGTGTCTGAAGGTGACATTATTGCCATAGTTCATGCGAAAGATGAAGCACAAGCCACGTTAGCAATACAGCAATACCTAGCTGCTGTTGAAATTTCAGCTACACCAGTGACTATTGAACCAGTGATACATGAACTTATAACGTAATTTTTTATTCAGTTGAATTCAAAATTTTAAATAAAGGCGACAATATAGTCGCCTTTGTTTTATACACAAGTCATTCAAACATTTTATAAAAAGAGAAAATCATGCCTAGAGCGATTATTCTAGTTATTGACGGTTTTGGCCTAGGTCATGCACCTGATGCAGAAGCATTTGGAGACGTCAATGCTAACACTTTTGCTAATTTAGCTGAAAAATTTAAACAAAACAAAAATCGACAATTAAAACTCCCTAACCTGAGTAAATTAGGTTTAGTCAAAGCGTGTGAACAAGCTTCAAACAGAATACTTGGAATTGAACCTGAAGCTCCTACTCAAGGTGCCTATGGATATGCTGCAGAAATTAGCACAGGTAAAGATACACCTAGTGGTCATTGGGAAATGGCAGGCGTACCTGTTTTATTTGATTGGACTTATTTTTCTGATAAACAGAACAGTTTTTCTACTGAGTTAATAGCTCAAATTAACCAAGCTACTGGTTATACTAATATGTTAGGAAATTGTCATGCTTCTGGTACTAATATAATTGCTGAATTAGGTGAAGAACACATAAGAAGTGGAATGCCTATTTGCTATACCTCAGGTGACAGTGTGTTTCAGGTTGCCGCACATGAAACACATTTTGGATTAGATAATTTATATAAGTATTGTGAGCAAGTCCGTGAAATACTCGATCCTATGAATATAGGCCGCGTTATCGCCCGTCCTTTTATTGGTGAGAATTCAGCTGAATTTGAGCGAACCGGGAATCGTAGAGATTATTCAGTGCTACCACCTGCCACTACAGTATTAGAAAAGTTAACAAATGCCGGCGGTACAGTAATCAGTGTAGGAAAAATTGCAGATATCTTTGCTCATCAAGGTATAAGTATTAAAACGAAAGCGACAGGCATTCCTGCATTATTGGATTCAACATTGGCACATATTGCAACCGCCCCCGACAACAGCCTGATCTTTACTAATCTAGTTAATTTTGACCAAGATTTTGGGCATCGCCGTGATCCTGTTGGTTTTGGTGAAGCATTAGAATATTTTGATGTTCGTTTGGCTGAGTTCTTAAATCAAATGAATGATGATGATTTACTTTTATTAACGGCTGACCATGGCTGCGACCCAACTTGGCCCGGTAACGATCATACGCGAGAGTTTGTACCTGTAATTGCATATCACAATAATGTTGATTCAGTTAATCTCGGACAACGTAATACCTTTGCTGATTTGGGACAAACCTTAGCAAGTTTGTTTGCATTAGAAGCTATGGATTATGGTGAGTCTTTTCTAAATGAACTAAACTTTTAAATCTTTACTGTTTAATTGTTCGTAAGGCTAGATTTGAGTAATTCAAATCTAGCCTTTTTTACTTTTACTTTTACTTTTACTTTTACTAGACAATAGCTAAATTTCAACTCATTGAAAACGCAATAACAAAAAATACATTAATGAAATGTATTAGTCTTTGTTACTATCTATCTAATATCTTATTTTGTATAGTTTACACACCTGCATAACGAGTGAGTTCACTTTGAATCAACAATCTAGAAACATTGTAGAGTGTCATGAGTGTGCTTTATCAGTAAATATTTCACTATTGGTCGAACGACAAAAAGCCATTTGTCCACGTTGTGGAATGATGTTAACCGCCAAACATCATAATGCACTAGACAGAATACTTGCTTATTCGTTTTCCTCGATTTTCTTCTTATTACTGTCATTACCCTTTGAGTTTTTAGCTTTTCAGTCAAATGGTATTGAACGAAAAATAGATATTTTAACCAGCTTAACAATTTTAACTGAGAACAATTATCTTGTGCTGGCTGTGCTTGAAGTGTTGACAATATTTGTCATACCAGCGCTCATCTTGTTTTCATTTATTTATCTAACCATTTCATTACGTAAAGGGAATTATCCTCGAGGGGGGCAATACCTCTTAAATCTAACCTATAAATTATTACCTTGGAGCATGGTTGAGATTTTTGTCGTCGGCGTTTTAGTCAGTTTGGTTAAAATAATCTCATTGGCGGATATTAGTCTTGGTCCTTCTTTTTTTGCTTACATTCTTTTTTCCTTATCAATGACCGCTGCTGTCTTAAATATGGATAAACATCAATTACAAGAACGTTTGAATATCAGCAAATTAAATAGGCAGACAAAAACACATCAAATAGCGCCAAAAGTAAATCAAGAGATCTCGCCAGATAAGAATATAAGTTTACTTTTAAAAAAGAAAATAAGTGTTCAGAAAACCTGGGCTTTGCTTATAACATCTATCGTTTTTTATATTCCAGCTAATATTTTACCCATTATGAATACACGCTTTTTGGGCCAAGATGAACCGAGTACTATTTTAGGAGGCGTTATACTCTTATGGAAAATGGGCTCATACCCTATAGCTGCTGTTATATTTATAGCAAGTGTTGCAGTGCCAATGGCGAAAATGTTGGTGTTAGCCTGGTTGAACTATAGCGTTCATCACCAACATGTTCATTTTTCTAAAGAACGAATTAAACTTTATCGATTAGCTGAGTTTGTCGGTAGATGGTCTATGGTGGATGTCTATGTGGTTATTATCCTTGTTACGCTTATTCAGCTAGGCAATACTATGAGTATTTATCCTGGAGGAGCGGCCTTAGCTTTTTCTGGTGTCGTGATCACCACTATGCTTGCGGCAATGAGTTTTGAACCCCAATTTATTTGGCAAACCGAAAACAATTTATATAATGAAGAGTATAATGACAAATAACGAATCTACTGAACTACCTAACGAAAATAAAGCAGCCAGCCCTGCTAAAATTGAGCAAATAAAATCGGTATCTATGATTTGGTTTGTCCCGTTTATAGCTTTATTAATTGGCGGTTGGATGGTTTATTATCAGTGGAGTAATGAAGGACCTCTTATTACCATTGCATTCGATTCTGCTGAAGGCATGGAGGTAGGAAAAACTAAAATAAAATCCTTTAATGTTGATATTGGTGAAGTCAAAAACATAGTACTTAATGAAAATGCCGATGGTGTTATTGTCACTGCAAGAATGGCAAAGAACGCAGAAAAGTTACTTAATAAAAACAGTGATTTTTGGCTCGTATCTCCACAAATATCACATACCGGGATTTCGGGGTTAAGTACGTTAATATCTGGTGTGTATATTGAGTTCTCTCCTGCTTCTATTTATGAAGATGAAGAGGATGAATTAGCATTAGAGTTTATTGCGCTGAAAGATCCACCTGTAACGCCACCGGGCACTCCAGGCTTACATTTAACATTAAACAGTAACGATCAATTCGCCTATTCAAAAGGCGATCCAATTATATATAAAGGCTTAACAGTCGGTCAGTTTGAACATATATATTTTAACTTTGATGAACGTATTGTTTATTACAATGCATTCATTAAAGCGCCCTATCATCAATTAGTTACGACTAATACTAAGTTTTGGGATGTCAGTGGTTTACGAATGGATTTAACCGCCGATGGATTATCTATTCAAACTGGTAACATAGAAACTATGCTAACCAATGGCGTTACCTTTGATGTACCCAAAGGCATGGAAAAAGGCGAAGAGATTACCGAACGCACTGATTTTGATATCTACTCAAATTATAAAGCGGCAGATGATGAGCGTTATCAGAACTCTATTGAATATGTAGTTTTGGTTAGCAACACTATACGCGGTTTGAATGTTGGTGCTCCCGTCGAATACCGCGGGGTTTTAATAGGACATGTTAAATCAGTTAATCTATTAGCAAAAAGAAATACAGACAGAACCCAAACTTTCGACGACGACATAAAAATTCCAATTCTAATCAGTTTACAACCTGGAAGAGTCGGCTTACCCGATAGCGAAATCGGTGTAAAACTCATGAAACAGCAACATCAATTATGGACAAAAGACGGTTTAAGAGCTAGTTTGAAAACTGGTAGTTTACTTACAGGTAGTCTATTTATTGATTTTCAACACTATGATAATTTGAGTTCAGAGGATAACAATACAAAACTTACAGATTTTGAAATCAACCAATATGAACAATATACGGTCATTCCAAGTATTGATGATGAGTTTACCCAAATAGCTGCTAAAGCGACCCAGTTCATTGATAACCTTAATGCGCTACCGTTGGGTGAAATATCTGGTAACGCTAACGCTCTCCTAACTGAATTCACTCAAACAGCTAAATCATTTCAAAGTGTCGGTAATGACTTATCTGCCGTTATCGATGGTGTGAATGAACAGCAATTGAGTGAAGAGCTTAAAACAACACTGCAAAGTTATACAAAGTTGAGTAAAGACCTCTCTGCAGGTTCTAAAGGGTATGAAGATCTTAGACAAACTTTATCTGCATTAACTAAAGTTATGAATGAGTTACAGCCACTCCTTAATCAATTAAAACATCAACCTAATGGTTTAATATTTGAATCTGGTAAACCTGATACGATTGAACCTAAAAAACATAACCCTAATAATAAAGTTGGAAATAATTAATGAAAACACACTTCCCTAATTTTATCAGGCATTTATCGATACTCGCTTTAACAACATTGATTGTTTCACTGACGAGTTGTAGCTCAAGTTCTGAAATACCTTTGGAAACAAATTACTATCTACTTAATAGTGAATACAAAGCGATAAAGTCCTTAAATATTAAGAAAACTGTAACTGTAGAAGTACTAGAACTTCCTGCTTATTTACATCAGCCACATTTAGTTATGCAGCTTAATACACATCAATTACATTATGCGCGATTTGACATGTGGGCGGAGCCGCTACAAACGGGATTTACCAAAGCCTTAATTAGTGAATTAAATAAAAATAACAAGAACATACAGTTTGTAACTAGCGAATTTAAGCCGAACGATAATAATTTGGATAAGTTAGTTATTCGGGTTGATTATTTTCATCCGAGTACTGAGTCAAAGGTTATATTATCAGGTGTATTTTGGAGAGAAAATAATGAGGAAGAATATAAAGCGCAACAACCTTTTTACTTTGAATCATTATTAAATGACGATGGTTACACACACGCCGTTTTTCAAATGCGTCAACTTGTTTCATTAATGTCGGCGACTGTTTTAGACACTAACTATCACTGAGTTATCATTAACTGAATAAATACTCATAGAGTGGTAGAACAGAACTTTGCGCTAAGTTAGTTCAAAGGTTAATTTTATCTCAGGTATAAAAATCCGAATAATACTTTTTAAATAAACCAATATTATTCGGACAACTAGTCGATGTTTTATGTGTTTACTAAAGACTACTTACTGATTAGCATGCCGATACTGGGCAAGAAGTAACTCAGTAGAACTGTCTGAAAGCTCAGTGTTATCAGGTTGTACAATACGCGACAAAATATCATCTCCCAATATTTTACCGAGTTCGACACCCCATTGATCAAAAGAATTTAGATTCCAGATAACACCTTGTACAAAAACTTTATGCTCATATAAGGCAATTAATGTTCCTAATTGGTAAGGCGTTAAACGATCAAAGGTTAATGTATTTGAAGGTCTATTTCCGGGCATTTCCTTATGTTTAGCAATCACTTTAGCTAAACCTTCATCCATGCCTGAATCCACAAGTTCGTCATAAGCTTGCTGATGAGTTTTACCTTGCATCAGTGTTTTACTTTGTGCAAAACAATTAGCCACCAACATGTCTTGATGCCCGTCCATATCATGATCTGCAACTAACGGTTGAATAAAATCAACAGGAACAACAGAGGTACCTTGATGTAATAATTGATGAAAAGCATGTTGGCCATTAGTGCCTTCTGCTCCCCAAATAACAGGACCCGTTGTACTACTCACAATTTCATTATTGAGCTGACAACTCTTGCCATTAGACTCCATATCCATCTGTTGTACGTAAGCAGGAAACCCACGTAAATAATGACTATACGGCAACAAAGCATGAGTTTGACAACCAAAAAAATTATGATTCCATACGCCTAACATCCCCATTAACACAGGCAAGTTTTGTTCAAGTGGCGCATCTTTGAAATGCTTATCAAGGTCTGCAGCACCTTTAAGTAACGCTTCAAAGCCTTCATTACCAATTGCCATAGCAATTGGCATTCCAATTGCTGACCATAATGAATATCTACCGCCAACCCAATCCCACATAGGGAAAACGTTTTCACCACTTATTCCAAACTCAACAGCTTTTGTTACATTCGATGAAATCGCTATAAAGTGTCGATTCAATTGATCAAACTGTACACCGTAATCATAAAACCACTGACGAGTTGATTCAGCATTTGTCAGTGTTTCTTGCGTATTAAAAGACTTTGAAGCGATAAGAACTAAAGTTGTTTCTGGGTTTAAATGACTCAATACATCATTCAAATGGTTACCATCGATGTTGGCAACAAAATGCTGTTTTGGACCACCTTTAACATAAGGTTTCAATGACGTAGTTACTATCTTAGGTCCTAAAAAAGAACCTCCGATACCTAAATTTAAAACGTCCGTTATGCATTTGCCACTGTAACCAAGCCATTCCTTATCACGCACTTTGTTTACAACAGCTTCTACCTTGATTCGTACAGCTTTAATTTGAGGTACGATATCAACACCATCAACAAATACAGGTTCATTACCTTGTTGACGTAAAGCAGTATGTAAAACTGCCCTATTCTCTGTATTGTTAATTGGGTCTCCAGCAAACATCGCATCACGTTTTTCAGATAACTGTGCAGACTCTGCTAATGTCATTAATAAAGCGCGTGTTTTTAAAGTAATCCGATTTTTGGAATAGTCCAGATTTAAACCACAAGCGCTCACTGATAAATTTTCAGCGCGTTTAGATTCACTCGCAAATAAATCACGTAAATGACAACTTTCTATCTCACCTAAGTGTTGTTGAAGTTGACGCCAATTATCATTAAAAGTATCCATTAACATTAAAGGTATCCTTAATTTATTAGGTTATTTTAAAACAATTGGCTTAATTGAACTTCAAGCTTACATTGATCAATCGCAAAATTACGTATACCTTCAGATAATTTTTCTGTAGCCATAGCATCTTGGTTCATTTCCCAACGAAATTGAGCTTCTGTTAATTCTACAGGTTGGTCCAGCACTTGAGTAGCAGGCATTAATTGTTGTGTTATACGCTCATTACTATGAGATAACTCAGCCATTAGTGGAGGACTAATAGTTAATCGGTCACAACCCGCCAATGCAATAATTTCTCCTACGTTTCTAAAACTTGCTCCCATAACAACTGTGTTATAACTATGTTGTTTATAATAATTAAAAATTTCGGTAACAGAAATAACTCCAGGATCTTCATGTGATAAGTAGTTATCTCGTCCTGAATCTTTTTTGTGCCAATCAAGAATACGACCAACAAAAGGTGAAATTAAATATACGCTAGCTTCTGCACAAGCTTTTGCTTGAGCGAAACTAAACAACAAGGTTAAATTACATTGAATACCTTCTTGCTCAAGTTGTTTAGCGGCCTGAATACCTTCCCATGTTGACGCCATTTTAATCAAGATACGTTCTTTGCCTATACCCGCTTCTTTATACATAGCAATAAGTTGACGTGCTTTTACGATGCTTGCTTCTTTATCAAAAGATAATCGTGCATCAACTTCAGTAGAAATACGTCCAGGTACTGTTTTTAAAATTTCTAAACCTATCAATACTGATAATTTGTCACCTGCTAGGCTTACTTGAAGTTCTTTATCACTTGTTTGACCTTTTGCCCAATTCACAGCTTCTGTTAATAATTCCTTATAGGCTGGAATTGCAGCTGCTTTTAATAATAACGATGGATTAGTTGTAGCATCCATAGGTGAAAATTGTGCAATGGCTTCAATATCGCCAGTATCCGCGACAACTGTTGTCATTGTTTTTAATTGTTCAAGTTGAGAAAATTTTACTTGCATGATAATTCCTGTAAAAAAGTTTAAGTTTATTCGTTTAAGTTTGAAGTACTAAAATGTGATAAAGATACCTGCGATAGTCGCACTCATTAGATTAGCCATAGCTCCAGCTAATACGGCTTTCATACCCAATTTCGCGATATCTGGTCGACGACTTGGCGCCATATTTCCCATACCGCCTAATAAAATAGCGACTGATGAAAGGTTAGCAAAACCACAAAGTGCAAAAGTTATAATGGCTTGAGTTCTAGCACTCAATTGGTCAGCTACTGTAATAAAGTCTAGATAAGCAACAAATTCATTGATGACAATTTTTTGTCCTAAAAAGCTACCTGCCATATTTGCTTCATGCCAAGGAATGCCAATAATGTAGGCAACCGGTTGAAAGATGTAACCTAAAATAAGTTGTAAACTAAGGTTTTGAAGACCAAATAATTCACCAAATCCTCCAAGTAAGCCGTTAACCATTGCTAATAAGGCAACAAAGGCTAAAAGCATAGCACCAACATTTAGAGCGAGCATCATGCCATTAGATGCACCAGTTGCAGCAGCATCGATAACATTAACCGCTTCTTTGGCATCAGACTTCATATCATCTAAACTGTCATTAGGCTGTTCTGTTTCAGGCACCAACATTTTTGCCATCAGTAAACCACCTGGGGCCGCCATAAAACTTGCGGCAATTAAATATTTTAAGTCAATACCAATACCAGCGTAGCCTGCAACAACAGACCCCGCTACCGAAGCCAAACCACCGACCATTACAGCAAAGAGCTCAGAACGTGTCATTTTTGGAAGAAAGGGTTTAATAACTAAGGGAGCCTCTGTTTGCCCAACAAATATATTAGCCGTAGCTGACATCGATTCAGCTTGACTAGTTTTCAGTAGTTTTTGTAGACCACCGCCAATAAATTTAATCACCAGTTCCATTACACCGATATAATAAAGTACAGCGATCAGCGCAGAGAAAAATACGATCACCGGTAAAACGTGGAAAGCAAACATGAAGCCTAAGCTTTTTTCACCTATTTGCTCACCAAATATGAAACTAATACCATCGTTTGCATAACCAATAACACCAGAAACGCCATTAGCAACGCTCAGTAAAATGTCTTTTCCTGCAGGTATATACAATACAAATGCACCTAGAGAAATTTGTAAAACTAATGCGCCAATAATCGTACGCCAATTGATATTTTTTCTGTCTGATGATGCTAAATATGCAATACCGAGAAGAACAAAAATCCCCAGGATGCTGCGTAAAATATTGGTATCCATATTATTCCTTGTAATTTCTTTTTATATTTTTTGTTATTTCTTATGAAAACGAGAGTAAGACCAAATAAGTAGGAATAATTTATTATTATTAATTATTGAAAACTAAAACCTGACTACATAGTCAGGTTTTTAATTTAAACTAAGAAATGAGTTAGGTCAATAAGATATTTTTGAATTAAATATATAAAACTTTTGATGTGGACACATAAATGGCTCTAAAGAAGATCATAGTGCTAGTGGTAATTGACGATTATAAAAGAATGAGTTATTTGCGATATCATGCCCCCATTTATAGTCATGATATTTGAAACTTATACTCATTAGTTCTCTATCTTTTATGAAAAGATAAAATATCGATAAATTAATGAATATACCTTTGAATTAATTTCTACATGTTGAGTGTCAAATAATGTCCTCTATATAAACGGTTCAACATACAACTAAAGAATCTTTTTACAGCTTTACTCACCTATGATTTTGCTCACATTAAAAATACAACCAAATATAACTTGACCATATGGTTAGTTTATTTTACATTCGAAATACAACCTGACACCTGTGACAAGTTTTGTTCAATGCATTACATATTCACAAACTATTAAAAGCGCATATAAATGTGATTAAACTATGAGATTACTAAAATTATCAGTACCTAAAAGTAAGGGAAGTATAAAAGTTAAACTTATCGAAAGAAGTTTGGGTAAATTAATAATATTTATATTGTTAAATGTATTGATAACGAATGTATCAGCCTCGCATTTATTTAATGAAAACCAATCGACACTAAAAGTTGCAACATTCAATGTCAGTATGGACGCAACAAACTACTTACCAAAAGGTGAAATAGGTTCAGGTAAAAAGTTAATTAAAGCCCTTAAAAATAATCGACAACAAATCAAGAACATTGCAGAAATAATTCAACGGACTCGTCCGGATATCATACTTCTTAATGAATTCGACTACATTAAAGATCCAACACAAGGTGTTGAACTATTTTTAAAGGAATATTTAGGTAACCCGCAACAAGCAGCACTTCCAATCGATTACCCTTATTATTACTTCGCTCCTGTAAATACCGGCGTAAGCACACCATTTGATTTGAATAACGACGGAAAAATAACGGGGAATCTTGCAGATGCTCAAGGATTTGGTCACTTCCCTGGCCATTTTGGCATGTTGCTTTTATCTAAGTATCCCATTGATGTAAATAATATTAGAACGTTTCAGAAATTCCTATGGAAAGATATGCCTAATGCCAAAGTACCAAAAAATCCGAGTACTAAAGAACTTTGGTATAACAATGAAGAATGGGACATATTGCGTCTATCTTCTAAATCGCACTGGGATATTCCAGTCAATATACAAGGGAAAGTTGTTCATATACTTGCAAGCCATCCAACACCTCCAGTTTTCGACGGTGAAGAAGACCGCAATGGCGCAAGAAATCATGACGAAATTCGTTTTTGGCAAGATTATTTTACGCCTAATGCAGGTCATTACATTTACGATGACAATGGCAAAAAAGGAGGGTTAAAAAACCATTCCAGATTCATCATTGTGGGTGATCAAAATGCATCAAAAAATGAAGGTGGAGCACGTAAAGAAGGTATAGGTAATTTATTAGCAAGTCCTTATATAAATGATGATATTAAACCTGCAAGCCTTGCTGGGCAGAAAAACAACAACAGTGCTTTTTCTGCTAACCACACGGCTGGTTGGGGAATGCGAGCAGATTATGTTTTACCTTCTCGCTCAGGGATCAAACTTGTAAAAAATGGCATTTTTTGGCCTGAAAAAGAATCTCCACTTTACCGCCTTATTGGTAATCGTTCAGCATCATCAGATCATCGTTTAGTTTGGGCAGACATAACGCTTACAGAGAAAAGCAAATCAGCTAAAAATATTATCATGGTTATTGGGGATGGCATGGGACCCGCCTATACCACAGGTTATCGCTATTACATGGATGATAAAACCACTTCTAAAGTAGAAACAACCATATTTGATGACTTATTAACAGGAATGGCAAGTACCTACCCGATTAACACTCAAGGGTATGTAACAGATTCAGCCGCAGCAGCTACTGCACTATCAACCGGGCATAAAACCTATAATGGTGCTATTGCTGTAGATGTTAATAAAAAACCTCTCTTAACAATAATGGAACGTGCCAAACAGTTAGGTAAAAAAACCGGGCTCGTCGTTACATCACAAATAAATCATGCCACACCGGCTTCATACTTTTCTCATAATGAAAGCCGAAAAAATTACAATGAAATAGCAGATAGCTACTTTGATGAAAAAATAAATGCACAATTTAAAGCAGATATTATGTTGGGGGGCGGTACAAAGTATTTCATTCGCCCTGACAGAAATTTAGTGAACGACTTCAAGCTTGCTGGATTTCAATATATTGACGATTTATCAAAACTGAACACATTGCATAAACAAAACCCTGCTCTAGGTTTATTTGATGAAGTTGGTCTTCCATGGACGCTTGATAATAAAAGAGACAATCATCTCTTACAAATGACTAAAACCGCAGTACAAAATTTAGAAAACATTGAGGGTTATGTTCTGCTGGTTGAAGCAAGTCAAATAGACTGGGCTGGTCATAGCAATGATATAGCAGCTGCCATGGGGGAAATGCAAGACTTAGCCGAAACCCTTATTTGGCTAAGCAACTATTTAGAAAGTCGTGATGATACGTTATTAGTTGCAACAGCAGATCATAGTACTGGAGGTTTAACATTAGGTGCGAAAGGTGATTATCGTTGGGAGCCTAAGTATTTAAAAAATATATCAATGTCTCCAGAAACCATTGCTTCAATGTTAGTAATAAACAAAAGCCCTATTACTGCCAAACAGTTAACGAATTTACTTGGCTTTGTAGTTTCTCCAGATGAAGCTGATTCATTTATTGATAGTAAAAATGAAAAAGTAATCTATCAACAAATCAAAAAATTAATTGATAACAAAACAAATACCGGTTGGACCTCAGGCGGTCATACGGGCATTGATGTGCAAGTATTTTCTAAAGGTATTGGTGCTAAAGCATTTAATCGACACCAAACGAATACTGACATAGCAATTCAACTATTTAAAGTACTTGAAAATTAGCTATTACTGACGAAATGTCACTGATTAATCATTATTACTTAAAAAAAAGACTCATTTTTATTGAGCAAAACAACAAAAGGAAAATTATGAAAATACAACTATTAACTGCAGCACTTGGCCTTAGCGTACTTTCAGTTCATGCGAATGTCGTGATCACTGAGTATGTTGAAGGTGGCGGGAATAATAAAGCGATTGAAATTTCTAACCTTGGCACAACAGATGTCGATTTAGCAGCAGGTGGTTATAAACTAGATCTTTACTCAAATGGCAAAACTGAAACAACAAACGGTATATTACTAGAAGGTCTATTGATACCTGGGTCGAGTATTGTTGTTTATAATGATGCGGCAACAGATGAATTTAAATTTGATGCTCCTCAAGGTCTTCCAGATGCAAGCGCTACTTATTTTAATGGTGATGATGCCATTCTCCTTTCAAATGCTGATGGTGTTGTAGATAGCTTTGGACAATTAGGTACAGATCCAGGTAGTAATTGGGGTGAAGGTGACTTTTCTACAAAAGATCATACACTTCGACGTTTAGTATCAGTCACTGAGGGTGACACAACCTCAGACGATGCATTTGATCCAGCCACTCAATGGGCAACTTTCGCAAAAGACACATCAGATGGTTTAGGTTGTACTGGTGAAGCGGCTTGTGATGGCACACAACCATTGCCAACTGCAGGCTCTGCAATAGGCGGTTCTTCAGACAGTGCTAGCATTATTGTCATAACAGAATATATTGAAGGTGGTGGGAATAATAAAGCCATTGAAATTTCAAACTTAGGTACAGGAGATGTTGATTTAGCCGTTGAAGGTTATAAATTAAAACTTTACGCAAATGGTAAAACAACAGAACCTAATGAAAAACTTCTAGAAGGTCTATTAGTACCTGGTTCGAGTATTGTTGTTTATAACGATGCTGCAACAGATGACTTTAAATTTGATGCGCCTCAGGGCATCCCAGATGCAAGTGCAACTTATTTTAATGGTGATGATGCTATTTTACTGGTAAACAACGACGGTGTTGTTGATAGTTTTGGACAATTAGGTACAGATCCAGGTAGTAATTGGGGAGATGGTGATTTCGCAACAAAAGATCATACCCTAAGACGTTTAGTATCGGTTACTGAAGGTGATACGATAACTGACGACGCATTTGACCCAGCAACACAATGGGCTACTTTCGCAAAAGATACATATGATGGTTTAGGTTGTAAAGATGAAGCTGCCTGTGACGGTACACAAGCAATGCCTACTGAAGGTACACCAATCGATGACGTGTCGGCTCCTACAACTGAAATTTGTACAAATTGCCCTGATTTAGCTACCATTGCCGATCGTAATACTTACGTAGAAGCAACCTACTACGCTGCATCAAATGCTGCGGACGCTTCAGCCTTACGTGCTGCTATTACAACTGATATTAGCACCAATCATAAACAACTTACCTATTCAGAAGTGTGGACTGCATTAACCTATACAGATGAAGATCCAGCGAATGCAGACAATATTATATTATTGTATTCAGGTCGCTCAATTGCTAAAGCAGACAATGGCAGTGGTTCAGCTTCAAGTAATCAGGATTTTTGGAATCGTGAACATACTTGGGCAAAATCACATGGTTTTCCTGATACAAGCCAGTTAGGTTATACCGATATTCATCACTTACGCCCTACTGATATTTCAATGAATAGTGATCGAGGAAATCGTGATTTTGATATTGGTGGAACGCCAAACGATGAAGCACCTGAGAACATGAGTACAGAAAACACTTGGGAACCTAGAGATGCAGTTAAAGGTGACGTTGCCCGTATGATGTTTTATATGGACGTTCGTTATGATGCTGGTACAGAAAGCACTATGCCTGATTTAATCTTAGTTGATACCATAGGAACAGCGACAAGTACGTTAAGTGATGGTACTGGCGAACTAGGGAAACTTTGTACATTATTTGATTGGCATTCATCAGATCCTGTTGATACTGTTGAAACAAACCGTAACAACAGCATCTATGAATATCAAGGCAACCGTAATCCATTTATCGATCACCCTGAGTGGGTTGATAGCCTTTATGCCTCATCTTGTGGTGGAAGTAGTAATGATGGTGGTGATGCTAACGCAGCGCCAACAGTTTCAGCAGGTGATGTACAATCAGTTGCCTCTGCCGCTAGCGTTACATTAACCGCAACAGCTGCAGATAGTGATGGCAGTATTGCTAGCTATTTCTGGACTCAAACAAGTGGAAAATCGGCAACGTTAACTGATCGTGAGAGCGCAACATTAACGTTTGTATCACCAAAAGTTGGCGTAGATGATAGCTTAGTTTTTAGTGTTACCGTAACTGACGACCAAGGTAAAACAAGCACAGCTTCTGTAACTGTTAATGTGGCAGCAGAAGTAATAGAAACTAAATCAAGTGGTGGGTCTTTTTACTTTTTATTAGCAGGACTTGCGCTACTTTCAGTAAGAAGATTTAAGAACTAATTTATTTTTATCTAACTTTAATAAACCAAGTTGTATTTATCATAGATAATGCAACTTGGTTAACATCTATAATACCCTTCCCAAAACATACACACCTAAATATATTCTTATTGTCCTCACCAAACGAATAACCTTATTATATCTCTAGTATTATCAAACAAAATTCGATCACTATCCTTGAGGCTGTTAGCTTGATAAAATTAAATGATAAAGAAAATGATACAGTGAGCATTTGACGCCCTGCACTTTAGATTAATTACAAGTTAAGGTTAAATATTGTATGGCTTTAAAAGTAGACTTTAGGATTTTTCTTGATGAAATAGGTAATGTTACAGATCTCACTAAACAAGCAAAAACAGTTTTCAATTTTCTGACCAAAATCGTATTATCGGTTTCTGTAGATGTAAATGAACCAATAACTCATGTGGATTTACAATGTAACACTCGATCTTATGAATTGACATGTGAAGGCTTCATTGACGGAACGTATAATCAAACAGGCGTGATTGAATGGAATTGCGACAACTGTGAAGCTTCTGGCACAATTTCGAATTGGCATGGCAGTACGTGGGACAAACAAAAGCGCATTATTCATTAAGCCCCCCCCAAAAAAAAATCACGTGCTCATTCTATTTATCTAGATTTTAACTTGTGTTAGCTCAGACTAATTACACTCTGCTGCCGCACAAGTAAACACGGTTATTGATAAGTTTTGCGCAATAGCCTTCTGCAACAAAACCTTCTTGTGACCCTTTTAGACCCAACTATTGCCTTAAATAGTTGGGTCTAGTTTTATTAACATCACAATTTTCTGTCACGTTGAATTTATTGTTGAGTGATAACTGGATATTATTTATCACATTATTCTCATTTACTTGTACAAATATGCGGGGAATATTTAAAGAATACTTTCCAATGTAACTTCAATCATTTCACCAAATTTTAACTGTCTATCTTCTGCAGACATTTTTTCGCCTGTTTTAATATGGTCACTTACCGTAAGTAAACAAAGTGCTTTTTTACCTAATTCAGCCGCAACACCGTAAAGTCCGGCTGCTTCCATTTCTACTGCAAGGATCCCGTATTTTTCTAATGTTTCAAATACTGAAAATTCTGGAACGTAAAACAAATCAGCCGAAAAAACATTGCCCACTTTAGGTGTTTTACCTAATCGTTTTGCTGTGGTAACAACTTTTTCTAATAACTCATAATTTGCTATAGCCGCAAAATCATAATTATTTAAACGTTGACGGTTTACGTTAGAATCGGTACTTGCACCCAAAGCAATTACGATATCTTCAAGATGTATATCATCTCTAATTGAACCACAGCTACCAACGCGAATGATATTTTCAACACCATAATCTCGGTAAAGCTCTGTAGCGTAAATAGACATAGAAGGAATACCCATACCTGACCCCATAACTGAAATACGCTTACCTTTGTATTCACCGGTATAACCAAACATATTTCTTACGGCTGTAACTTGCTTCACATTTGTTAAGTAGTTATCTGCAATAAATTTCGCACGTAAAGGATCGCCGGGCATGATAACTGTTTCGGCAAAATCATCGGTATTGGCAGATATATGTGGTGTTGGCATGGTAATTTTCCTAATTGTTCTTGTATGCTTTAACTATTGTAATAGTTAGTTAAGTTTACATAATAAGAGTAACTTGACACTAGTGTCAAGTAAAAATAATTATTATGATAAAATTAATCCGTAAATTGACTATTAACTTTAGTGTATAAATAGCTTATATTTGCTTCATTCGAATACATTGCACAAAAATGATTGATTAATATGACAATAATAAAAACTAACGAACAAAAATCGTCTACTGGGCGAGTAAGAAAAAAAAATCAATCCATTATATTAAAAGCCGCAGAACAAGACTTTTTAGAACATGGTTTTAAAGGTGCTTCAATAAAAGGTATTGCCGAACGTGCAGGAATTCCTCGCGCGAATGTTCATTACTATTACAAAAATAAAGAAGCTATTTATTCTGATATTTTATTAGAAATACTCTCATTATGGGATTCTGCAATTATCACTTCAGATGAAGAACCTGCAAAAGTTTTAGGTGATTATATTTTAGCTAAGGTCATGTATTCAAAAACTAATCCTGAAGCTTCTCGGATATTTGCTGGTGAGTTTATTCATGGTGCTCCAAGGTTACAGTCATACTTAGAAACAAGCTTTAAAACGTGGATTGATGAAGTTAAAGCGACTATTAAAGGCTGGATTGATCAAGGTAAAATGGATGACGTTGATCCACTTTATTTGCTTTTCACTATTTGGGGTGCAACACAACATTATGCAGATTTTGCACCGCAGGTTACAGCAGCGATGGGTAAAGATAAATTATCCAATGATGATTTTGAGCAAGTGGCGAAAACGTTAACGCAGATAATTCTTAAAGGTTGTGGTATCACTAAATAAACAAGGCATTTCATCGTTAAATGAAATGCCTTATTGTTATTTTCTATATTCAATAACTTATATTGAATACTTTTTTAACTACTGTCCCCAAATATTTTCAACATACTCAGGATGGTCGACAAAAGGATTACGATTTCCCTGATGTCCAAATCCGGCTTCATTCCTGTCTATTTCTTTTTGACTAACAGGATCATCAGTGTGCCAGCGTTTTAACATTTCTAATTGCCATAATTCAAACACTTGGTTGCTACTACCATCTAAAATAGCATCACCATACACTGAATTATTTTGCCAACTACTAATAACATCTTCATAACGAGCTGCCATGTAGAAATAAGCGCGAGCTAAATCACCTTTAAATTCGTCAATAGGTTCAAACACCGTACCGCTATAACCTAAAGAAGTCGTTGCCGACCCAAGTTTACTGTTATTCGTTGATGTGAAAGATGCTGTTGCAACTTCTCCAAATGGGAAAGCACTACGTTTTGAGTTAACAAATCCATCGGTTGCATAGATATGATGAACATCAGAGTTCATAGGCTCTATCGTGCCACCAAACCAGCTTTTAGGGAAAGAATGTTCTCTATTATAACAATCCCCTTCTCCGCTATAATTACCACATTGATCGCTGACTTTAGTAAAGCTATTACTGTCACTTGAAGTAGGTTTTTCAGAATATATATCTAAAATCGAACCATCATTTTCAAAGTAAACATCAAGAGAGTGATTATTGTAAAAAGTCCACAACGCCGAATAACCTTGGCTTGAATGACCATTGATTAAATTATGTAATTCGGTTTTCAAAGCATAACCCGTTTGTGCAGTTATGTTGTCGTAATATGTGCCAGTGTATGTGCCTGAGCCCGTTCCACCGCCACCTCCGCCAGAATTACCTAAAGTGAAGGTTTTGCTTTCACTGCTCGTAAAAGTTCCTCCCGAGATTAATGAAGTACCTGCAAGAGAAATATCATAAGAACCGTTTCCGTAGGTACAACAAATACCATCGCCATAAGTGTCATTAATGGTAAAAGTATAATCACCATCATCTAAACAGAAATCTTCATTATAATCTGTAGAATTAGCATAGCCATTTCCACTGGCTACTTCTTGATTACTTGTATTTGTTATCGTCCAGCTGGTTTCATAGCCATAAGTATCTGTTGTTAGACTAAAAGCAATCTCATTCGTACTGCAATTGTTACCACCTGTTCCACCGCCTGTAGCTTGGGTTGGTTGGAAATAGTCAACATAAACAATTTCAGAGCCATCAAACCCGGTAGTATCATAAAAACGTAAACCAACGGAAATGTCTTTCGTTGAAGTTGCCACATAACTATGTGTAACTTGCTGCCATTGGTTGACTAAGCTTTCATTAGAAAAATCTTGATATCCGTCTACATATAAACGGGCTTTAACACCACCTTCGGTATGATAAACACCTACTGAAAAATCATAAGTTTGTCCTGAAACAACACTTACCACCTGCCTAAAATCAGTAGAACCTTGCGTTCCGGTGTTAACGGTAATGGCTGCAGAGTTTGAGCCTTCTTGGAATATACTGGTATTTTGGTTGACACTAATACCGGAATCAATCGTGCTCCACCCTGAAGGAGTGCCCGCTGACCATGTTTCAAAACTTCCATTAGTTACATCTGCAATAGCATAATGACTAACGGCACAGAGTAATAAAGTAGCAATATTATTTTTATAATTCATTTATTGATCTCACTTTTATTGTTGAATAATGTTAACACTCCTTATATTTTCCATAATTTTATTCTCCATAAAATCTCGAGTAAAACTCACACAAAGTCAGCATAAATTTCACACAACATTAACTTAGATAATCCTGACCGATTAGTCAATAAATAATCTAAAATTTAATGGAGGATGAATTGATTCAAGCCCCCTAATCTCTTAATTCATTGTTTAGAGGGCTTAATTTAGTTGAAGATTTATAATGCGTTAACAGTGTTAACAGTGTTAACAATTTCTTGCACGGTAAAGTTAAAGTGTTCTAATAACACATGTCCTGGTGCCGACTCTCCAAAACGGTTTATTCCAACAACGCCGCCTTGTAAGCCAACATATTTCCGCCAAAAGTCGGTATGAGCTGCTTCAATGGCTACACGCTTATTAACGGCTGAGGGCAAAACAGTTTCTTTATAATCATTGTTCTGAGCATCAAAGACATTGGTTGATGGCATAGAAACCACTCTAACTTTTTGCCCTTGTGCTGTAAGTAATTTCGCAGCGTCTAAAGCAAGTTGCACTTCAGAGCCAGTGGAAATCAATATTACATCAGGTGTTCCCTCACAACTGGTTAATATATACCCACCTCTTTCTATGTCACTTACTTGTTTATTAGTACGGTTAATCGCTGATAAATTTTGACGAGAAAATATTAATGCAGAAGGCGCCTTTTGATTTTTAACCGCCATTTTCCAAGCGACTGCGGATTCGGTTGCATCACAAGGACGCCATGTCGTTAGATTAGGCGTGGTGCGCAAATTGGTTAGTTGCTCAATTGGTTGATGAGTTGGACCGTCTTCACCTTGTCCAATAGAGTCATGAGTGTAAACGAAGATATTTTGAATACCCATCAGTGCAGACATACGCACAGCATTTCGAGCGTACTCCATAAACATCATGAAAGTAGCACCATAATTTATAAAACCACCATGTAAAGAAATACCATTCATTATTCCGCTCATACCAAATTCTCGCACACCATAAAAAATATAATTACCAGCGGCATCACTTTCTATACCTTTAGCACCTGGCCATAATGTTAAATTAGAACCTGCGAGATCGGCTGAACCTCCAAGTATTTCAGGCAAGATTTCAGCAAACTGAGTAATGGTGTTTTGTGAAGCTTTACGAGTAGCAATACTTTCACCTTTGCTTTGACATAACTGAATATAATCATTAGCCTTTTGGTCGAAATCTACAGGTAACTCCCCTTCAATAACTCTGCGTGTAAATTCTGCGGCGAGTGCTGGATATTTGCTTTGGTAAGCAGAAAATTTCTCTGACCAGTTAAGGTTATCTTTTTTACCTTGCTCTTTTTTATCCCACTGTGCGTAAATATCTTCTGGTATGGCAAATCGGGTTTCATCAGGCCAGTCTAGAAAATTACGTGTAGCTGTGATCTCGTCATCTCCTAAAGGTGCGCCATGACAATCGTGTGAACCTGATTTATTTGGAGAACCAAAACCAATCACTGTTTTACAACAAATCATCGTTGGTTTGTCAGTAACTGCTTTTGCTTGTTCAATGGCATTAGCTATTGCTTGAGCATCATGGCCATCAACTGAAATTATATGCCAGCCATATGCAGAAAAACGCTCGGGTGTATTATCGGTGAACCATCCTTTAACGTCACCATCAATAGAAATACCATTATCATCCCAAAAGGTAATTAACTTGCCTAACTTCAACGTACCAGCTAGCGAACAAACTTCATGAGAGATCCCTTCCATTAAACAACCATCACCGACAAAACAATAAGTGAAATGATCAACAATTTCATGCCCTTCACGGTTGAATTGTGCTGCGAGTGTTTTTTCAGCTATCGCCATGCCAACAGCATTTGATATACCAGCACCTAAAGGCCCTGTTGTTGTTTCAACCCCAGGTGTATATCCATATTCTGGATGACCCGGTGTTTTTGAGTTTAGCTGACGAAAGTTCTGAATGTCGTTAATCGATAAATCATAACCTGACAGATGTAACAACGAATAAATCAACATAGAGCCATGACCATTTGACAGCACAAAGCGATCTCGATCACACCAATCAGGGTTACTTGGGTCATGTTTTAGAAAATCGCCCCACAGTACTTCTGCAATATCGGCCATTCCCATAGGTGCTCCAGGATGACCAGATTTAGCTTTTTGAATAGCGTCCATCGTTAATATTCTAATGGCATTAGCTCGTTTTTTTCGTGACGTCATTATTACTCCTATTTACTCTATTTTATTAATTGAATTATTTTCTATTATTTAAAATAGTATTTTCTTGTCCAATTGGTCAAGAAATACTTGACACATATGACAAGAAAGTATTAATTTAATAATGTCTCCATACAAAAACAATGCTGCTCAATAGTAGAAAAATACTAAAAACTATTGCTGGATAAGGCTTAAGAGCAAGAACAATTATTTAGAACATTGATTACTGATAGAGATAAACAGAATTAACGTATCGCTGACATTTGAATATGAAAGGTTAAAAGTAACGTTGGTTCTTTTTAAAATACTTGTGGGAATAAATATAAGATGAACAAACCAAAATTATCAAAAATAGCTAGCGCAATTGTTATTGCAGTTGGCTTATCAACTTCAGCAATGGCTGCTGATACCTCGTCATCTATGCGTGGTAAAATACTGAGTCCAACAGGCGAAGCTGCCACTAACGTAAAAATTACTGTCATTCATGAGCCTTCTAAAACTAGTCGTGAATTTGTGACTAACGATTCAGGTAATTTTACCGCTAAAGGTCTACGTGTTGGTGGGCCATATACCGTTATTATTGACTCAGACACTTTTAGTGATACTACGTTAGATAATATATTTCTAAATTTAGGTGATACACACCGCATCAGTGAGCAACTTCAAGAAGACAGCATTGAGCGTATTCAAGTTACTGGTTCACAGTTTTTACAAACATCTGGCGGTTCCAACAGTGTGTTTGGTGCTGACTTAATTCAAAAAATCCCTAGTTTTAACCGTGATATTAAAGATGTTGCTCGTTTAAATCCATTGGCGAGTATTAATGGTAATGGTGAGTTAGTTATTGCCGGTAACAACCCTAGAACTAACAGCTTAACTGTTGATGGTATTGGTCAAAATGATGATTTCGGTCTGAATTTTGGTGGTTACCCTACTGAACAACCACCAATATCGTTAGATGCTATTGAACAAATTTCTGTCGATGTTTCACCTTTCTCCGCTGCAAAGGGTAATTTTGGCGGAGGTACGATTAATGCCGTAACAAAATCAGGTACTAATGAGTTTAAATTTTCAGGCTTTGCTGAAACATCAACACCAGATATGGCTGGTGATGTGCAAAAAATTGATACCGTTTATAATGTTTTAGACAGTGATGACCATAAAACGTTTGAAACAAGTACCGTAAAGCCTATTAAAACTCAAACACGATTTGGCTTTAACGCAGCAGGGCCGATTATTGAAGATAAATTATTTTTCTTTGTAAACTATTCAAATTGGTCTAGTAAATCAGATTTTAGTTACGGTTTGGAAGGCACTGGGGCTGATAACGAATTTAATATTACCCAAGGGGAGTTTGATGAGTTCACTAGAATTCTTAGCGATGTTTATGGTCGCACCGATTCAATAGGTGGAGCACCTGAAAATACGAATGAAGCCTTATTAGCTAAATTAAGCTGGAATATTAATGATAACCACCGATTAGACTTTACTTATCAATGGCAGGATGATCAAGCAGAAAGAGGCTCTCCTTCTGGTGGAAACACACTTAACCTACTATCTAATCGCTATAATTTTGCAACTAAAGTTAATAACATTGCCACAAAAATATACTCAGACTGGAACGAAAATTTCAGTACTGAAATAGGCATAAGCTATAAAGATGTTGTCGCTAAAAGTATTACCAACAGTGATATTGGCCAAGTAACTGTTCATACTACGGGTAGTCGTGATCCTTCTTTTGTATTTGGTCAAGATTCTAACCGCCATGCTAACGTTGCAGAAAACACAAATCTTACGTTGTCACTAAGTGGTACTTATTTGCTAGAAGACCACGAGATTAATTTCGGTATACAATACGAAGATTTAAGCTTGTATAATTTATATGGTGAAAATTCACTTGGTTCTTGGGAATTTGATACATTAAGTGATTTTGAAAGTGGTAATTTAGGCCAATACAATTTTAGTTATCAAAATGCCTATTCAGGTGATGTTAATGACCTCGCCTACGACGTATCCCGTGCTCAACTGTCACTTTATGTCGAAGATACTTTCTATTTAACTGATGATGTTATTGTTACCGCAGGTGTGCGTTATGAGCGCTTGTCTTCAAGTGAAAAACCAATGCTTAACGCCGCATTTGAAGAAGAATATGGCTACAATAACCAAGAAAACCTTGACGGTTTAGACATTATTTTACCGCGTATCAATGTTGAATGGATAACAACAGAAGATTTAACTTTATCTGCAGGTGTTGGTCGCTTTCAAGGCGGTATTCCAAATGTTTGGTATAATAACCCGTTTCAAAAAGATGGTCTTACTTTAGTTGGCGCAAACAATAGTGTTATTAATGATTACTTCGGCAATAACACAGTAGACCCTAGTCTTGCTGTACCACAACCAATTGTGGATTCTTTAGAAAAAGGTGCTGGTAGTGTTGACTATACTGACCCTAACTTTAAACTACCTTCAAGCTGGCGTGCTAGGATTGCCGCTGATTACAGCTTCGATATTGCAGGGTTAGGTGACAACTTTAATTGGTCAACTGAGTTAATGTACCATGTTAAAGAAAATGAAGCTGTTTGGACGAATACAGCCATGGTTAACCCTATAACAGCTGCCGATGGTGAGCGTCTTATTTATGATAATCGTTACTCGGGTGATCTAGAAGATAACTATGATATTCAAATGACTAATGCTAAAGATGATGGCCGTTCAATCATTTTATCTACAGCATTAGCAAAACGTTGGGATAATGGTATAAGTGCAACAATCTCTTATGCTCATCAAGATGTCGAAGAAAATCATACCGGCTCAGCATCTTCTGCGGATGGTAACTATAAACATAATGTTGTAAAAAGTCGTAATCAAGATCTTGCTGCTCGTGGTAGTTATGAAGTAGAACACAGCTTAAAAATTAATTTCGGTTATGAGACTGAATTATTTGCTGGTTACAATACTAATATTAATTTATTCTTTGAACGTCGCTCTGGCCGTCCATTTAGCTGGACAATGGACACATACAGAATGAGTGATTTAGGTGATACAGATGAATTCTATTCAAGCAGCGCTTACTTAGCTTACATTCCAACAGGTGCAGACGATCCAAATGTCGCATGGGATGAGTCAGGTCTAAGTTGGGAACAACTTGAAGTATTGTTAAATCGTGCTGGTATTAGTGAACGAGGTCAAATACTCGACCGTAATTCGGGCACTCAACCTTGGGTTACCACCATGGATTTAAGTATCAAGCAGCAAATCCCTGGTTTTTCAAAAGAGCATAAAGGTGAAGTCTTCTTAATGATAGATAACTTCGCCAATCTTCTAAATGATGATTGGGGCGTTGAAAAAAATCTTAGATTTGCTAATCAAGATATTTATGACTTAAGCGGGTTAACTGATGACGGAAGGTATAAAATTGATAATATCTATAATGGCGCTGATACTCGAAACTATTCTGGAACCAACCTCAGCTCTTCAGGCTGGCAAATGAAAGTAGGTGTAAGCTACAAATTCTAAAAATCTAAATAAAACTTTGTAATAAAAGTATTATATGAAATAGTTAAAAGGCTTTGATTCATTCAAAGCCTTTTTTGTATAAATTCATCACCTCTAATCACTTTTCTATTATTCTCTATTTATATCAGTAACGTATGAATCCTTTATTTCGAACTCTTCGTGTTACAATTACCTAGATACTTTTCAGCTGTTTTATTATCTGATGATGGTATTGATTCATTTTATTCAAATACTCATCTTGATATGCTGAGGTTAAATTTTGATACATTAATGCTTCAAAACATTGTGTGTAAACCGAAAAATTGCTGCTTAACAAAGGGAATTGTTGAGAAACAACGATTGAAAATTCACTTGCAGGCATAGTTGCTGGTTTTTCTACCCCTTTACCTTTTAACAGAGTTAACGTTTTCTGATATTGAACTAACCATTTATCTAAAGGTTTTTTCTTAGATTTTCTTATATTTACTAGCCACATAATCGAAATCATTAACACCAAAGCTCCCCCAATAATCCCTCCAACTTTCCAAACGTTAAAATGTCCGAACCATCTGGTGATTAGATCGTATTGCTTTTTAGATGAATAACCTAAAACCAAACGTGTCCATTGATAATCTAGAGCATCAAGCTGTAACCGAATGGAATTTATCCAAGCAAGATGTTTATAACGATGTAAGCTAAGCAGATCGTTATTAAATAAACTCTCTTGTTGCATCGTATTAGAAAGTCCGCTCTCAACCCTTTCTGGGTGAACTGCAGCTGTAGGGTCAACTCTTACCCAACCTTTATCATTTACCCAAATTTCTGACCATGCATGCGCATCATATTGATAAATACTCAAATGGCCACTTTGCTTATTGTATTCGCCTCCTAAATATCCGGTGACTAACCTTGCAGGCGTACCAGAAGCTCGCATCATAAAAGTGAAGGCACTAGCATAATGCACACAAAATCCTTTTTTCGAATCATAGAAAAATTGGTCTAATTCATGACCTGACAACAACGGCGGTGTTAACGTGTAATGGAAATCATCCTCTCTAATCATATCTAAAATAGCTTGTGCTCGTTGAATCTCATCCGGATATTTCAGCTTTAGTCGTCTGCCTTCTGCATGTAATTTGGGGTTATTATTCGAAGGTATATGTAAGGTTTTTTCCCTTTCATCGTAACTTAATGGTGAGTTAAGTAATGAACGGGTATAACTCGTAACTTCGTAGCTTGAAGTTTGACTTATAGGTTTGCTGCTTTTAATCGTATAATTAGGTAAGGATAAAATATTAAGTTGAGTGCTCTCTAAGTTTTTTTGATTTACTACAGCTAAAGAAAAGAGCCAACGCTGATAGCTTGGCTCTAACATCACTTGATAATGTGTTTTATCTCCAACTAACGTTGGTATATCTCTAGTAAACGAACTAGATTTTGTTTGGCGAATAAGATAACTTTTTTTACTTTGCCTCCACGTCCGACCATCAAAATCATCCATCACCATCGCACGCCAATACAATTGATTATATTGTGGTATAGCGCTTAAAAAATTTACTCTAAAGGCAAGCGCTGAAGATCTGGCTAGTTCGGCAATTCCCCCAGGAGTAACACTTTCTGATAAACCTGTTTGAGCCGATTTTGAAGAAGGCACTTCCCAGAACGGCGCTAATCGAGGGAAAAATATAAATAACACGATAGCAAGAGGAATACTTTGGAGTGCCATTTTAGTACTTTGAATAAGTGGCTTTCTCATATTTTTTCTTGGATAAAAATATGTTAACAAAATACTCAAGTTTAGAAGGAGTAAACAAAAGACGAATAAAGATATCAATAACGATTGTGAAAATATAAGTACCGAGGCAAGTATGAAAATTCCCAATAATATAATCTGATAAAAATCTTTACGCGAATTCATCTCTAAACTTTTAAGCGCATAAGCAAAACAAAGTAGATGCAACATACTAAGTAATACACCAAGTTGTTTACCCGTTATTGCTATAGCAATACATCCAGAACAAGCTATTAATAACAAAATTATTCGGTGAGGTTTCTGTGTAGGTTTAATAAAGGCTAATGTTCTCCAACATAGACATAAACCTATAATGGCTAACATCCAGCCAGTTAACTCGTTTACCAGTAACAATAAACTAAGGAGCTGACATACCAATAATGCCCAAGCATTTTGAATAGATATTTTACGCTCAAATGGTAACGCGGTACCAGAAATCATGACTGAGCCCCTTTAAAAACAGCAAGTGCTGTTAAACACTGTTTAAAGTGGCTTTCACCTTGGGCTGGATATATTTTATGTATTCCTAAATCTAAACCAAATATTTGGCCCGCATAATTGTACTCATTAACCAAAAAGCACAAATATTGTAACTGTTTTTCTAATCCATGATTTGGCATGTCTGCAATTTTTAACCAACGAATTGAACCTTCGTTTTTTTGATAGTGTTTGGTTAACAGACCTTGTCCTCTCGCAAATTGTTTCCATGCAATACGTGAAAGGGACTCTCCAAGGACATGTGATTTCAACTCAAAAAATTCATCAGTGCCTGGTTTATATTCTAAGACTGAGGTTTCTAAATTCACATTATTTTTAGGTTTGCCTGTTAAACTATTTTTACTATTATTGAGAGTAATCGCTTCAGGATAAACAGTGCATTGGTGATCAAAATCGATTCGTGTCCATGTGATAAATAAACCAAAAGAATACTCACTCCACACCTTTAATCTACCAGAGTTATAAACTCCCCTATTTTCGTAATGACAAGAAACATGAATGGTTTGTTCCCCTTTTACACTTTTAGGAAGATGAGTCGTTTGTTGATCATCAAAACAAAAACTCAAATCAACACGTTTATTAGGTACGGTTAAATTTATAGGAAAGGAAATATTTTGATTGGCATATCCAGCAGCCTTATTATCAGCTGATAGGACAATACCGGATAAATTATAAAAGCTATGCATCATGGTCGTTATAAAAAGACTCGCCATTAAATAACTTAATAACATGATGACATTATTTTGATAATTTGTTGCTAAAAGAAAAAGTAAAACCACGAAAATTAGATATACATAACCAAAACGCGTGGGCATGATGAAAACATTACGATTCGACAACTTATGCATACTGGCAGGCGGAATACGACGCTTAAGCCATCGATTTAGTCGTCGTTTTATGAAACGACTGAGAATACTTTTTATCGGCATTATAAAAGTTGTCACTAACGTCTCAGCTATTTTGTTAATTGCTTACCTTTCTTCATAACTTTGCACCAAACGGATTTAATACATTTACTTGTGCAATAACTTGCTCGGATATATTTTCATCATGCTCGCCAAAGCCAGTAGATGATAATTCAAGTCGATGCTGACATACGGATCTAAATACAGTTTGAATATCTTCAGGAATGACAAAGGTGCGTTCTTCGATAAATGCCCATGCTTTAGCTGCGCTTACTAAGGCTTGCCCAGCTCTTGGTGATAAAGGTCTACCGGCAAAACCTTTACGTCTACTCACATGACTTAAGGCGATAACATACTCAATAATATTATTTGAAACCGTAATTTTTGATACGGCTAATTGCATAGCTAAGAGTTTGTCTGTATCAACGCAAGGTAATAAACTTTTATAACTAACGTGGCTACTTTCATTAGATAAAATTTGTTTTTCAGCTTCAATATTAGGAAAGCCTAAAGAGATCCGCATCATAAAACGATCAAGTTGAGATTCAGGTAATGGGTATGTTCCTGCATGCATTAAAGGGTTTTGTGTGGCAATAACAAAAAAGGGTTGTGGTAATTCGTAAGTTACCCCATCAATACTGACTTGGTTTTCTTCCATCGCTTCAAGTAAAGCACTTTGTGTTTTAGGACTGGCTCGATTAATTTCATCACTGAGTACGACTTGATTAAATATTGGACCTTTATGAAGTTCGAACGCTCTACTTTCAGGGTTGAATATAGAAATACCAATTACATCAGCAGGTAATAAATCACTGGTAAATTGTGTTCGTTGATAACTAAGTCCGAGAGATTTGGATAATACTTGTGCAAGTGTGGTTTTACCCATCCCAGGTAAATCTTCTATCAGGATATGACCTTTTGCTAATAAACATGCGAGTGCCAATCGTATTTCTTTAGGTTTACCTAAAACGACAGAGCCTACTTGATTTAAAATAGCTGAAACTAAACTTTGCATAAAAAAGTTACCGCATAATTTATAGAAATTAATGTTATTCAATAAACATAACAACAAACTACGGGTACTTCTAATAAAATTCCACATTGACTAAGGTTAATTTATCGAACTTATCATAAATAAAAAAGGACTACACAAAGTGTAGCCCTTTTAATTTAACCTTATAACTGATGTTAATTAATCAGTTATAAGAAATACTATGATTAGAATGAGAAATCTTCGCTGTCTAATGCCATCATAGAATCTACACCGCCTTCAATACAAGCAGCATGACCTTGAGCTCTTGGTAAAATACGCTGAAAATAAAACGTTGCTGTTTTAATTTTGGCTTCATAAAACGCTTTATCTTCACCACTATCTGCTAACTTACTTTGCGCTACAGAGGCCATTTTTGCCCAGAAATAACCTAAAGTAACATAACCTGCAAACATCAAATAATCTACTGATGCTCCACCAATTTCATCTGCATTTGACATTGCTTTTTTGCCAACATCACCGGTGATCACCTGCCACTGTTTAGAATATGAATTTAAAGAATTTACATATTCACTCATTGCAGGGTTATCGGCATTATCTTTACAAAACATAGCCATGTCAGTCATAAATGGTTTTAAAATTTGACCCTGACTTCCTAAAATTTTTCGTGCTAATAAATCTAACGCTTGAATACCTGTGGTACCTTCATAGATACAACTAATTTTAGTATCGCGTAAAAGCTGTTCCATGCCCCATTCTTTAATAAAACCGTGCCCACCGAATACTTGTACACCATGGCTGGTACATTCAAAACCTAATTCTGTTAAGAATGCTTTTGCTATTGGTGTTAATAAGGCTAATTTATTCTCTGCATCAGCTTTGGCTTCTTCATTGTCGCTAGCATGAGTTATATCAACTAACTGTGACAAATATCCAACGAGTGCTCTACCACCCTCAGAAATAGACTTTTGAGTCAATAGCATGCGACGTACATCAGGGTGAACAATAATAGGATCTGCAGGGCCTTCTGGATTTTTAACACCACTGATAGAACGCATTTGTAAGCGGTCTTTTGCATAAGCTAGTGAACCTTGAAATGCTGCTTCAGCAGCAGCTGATCCTTCCATTGCAACACCTAAACGTGCAGCATTCATGAAAGTAAACATGCAATGTAGGCCACGATTAACTTCACCAATCAAATAACCTTTGGCGCTATCGAAATTAATAACACAAGTAGCATTGGCATTAATTCCCATTTTATGTTCGATAGAACCACAGCTAACAGCATTTCTATCTGCTATTGAACCATCTTCGCTAACATTAAATTTAGGTACGATGAAGAGTGAAATACCCTTACTGCCTTCAGGTGCACCGAGAAGTCTTGCGATAACAATATGAACAATATTGTCTGATAAATCATGTTCGCCAGCTGAGATAAATATTTTTGTACCCGAAATAGCATAACTACCATCATCGTTAAGTTCTGCTTTAGTGCGCAACATGCCTAAATCAGTACCACAATGAGGTTCAGTTAAACACATAGTTCCTGTCCATGTACCTTCAACTAATTTCGGCATAAATTGCTGTTTTTGTTCATTGGTGCCATGAGCTTCAATTGTTGCTTGCGCTCCATGACTTAGTCCTGGGTACATAGCAAAACTATGATTAGCGGATGACATCATTTCACTGATAGAAGCATTAAGAGAGTATGGTAAACCTTGCCCACCAAATTCTTCACTTTGAGATAATGTTGGCCATCCACCTTCAACATACTGATTATAGGCATCTTTAAAACCGTCTGGTGTAGTCACTACGCCATCAGTCCAAGTACAGCCCTGTTGGTCGCCTATTTGATTCAATGGTGCAATAACCTGTTCTGTAAATTTTGCAGCTTCATTGATAATGGCATCGACCATATCTTCACTAGCATCATGGTAGCCTAGCGCTTGATAGTGTTTGTCACTGTCTAATAACTCTTGCATTACAAATTTTATATCACGTATTGGGGCTTTATATTCAGGCATCTTTAATCTCCAAAAAATTCATTATTAAGCGTTAACTTTACTGCTCAACATTTTAACGTAAGTGGTCATACCACATGATATTATCGATATGTCATTAATTAGTCAAATGAATTAAATTTATCTGTCACTATTCGATATTCATATAGTAAAAACTCAAGCCTCATTAAAAATAACAAAATAAAACACGCCTCTAACTATATGTAATTCGAATAGACTGCCATTATAATTATTCATTGGTTTTATAATGTTATGGGCTTTAGCATAAATTATTGAGATAAATTAGCTTTAACATTTTCTAATATTAAAACTGATTATTATCAAACACTTCTGATTTTAAAACGTCAGAGATGCAATGCAGCCTCATATATTCTCCCCAATGTATGAGGCTACTTAACATATGTAAAGGAGCTTGTATGTCATTAACCACCCTATTAGAAAAACGCTATTCTGTTCGTGCCTATTTGGATACTCCAGTAGAGGAAGCCCTTTTAGAGGCTATTTTTGAACGAGCACAAAGCGCTCCTTCAAATTGTAATGTTCAACCTTGGCAAACATACGTTGTTTCAGGACAGAAGAAAGACTTACTAAAGGATGAGTTAATTAAAACGGTAATAACAGGCACTCCTCCTAATCCTGATTTTAATTGGTTACCTAAATATGAAGGTATCCATAGAGACCGTCAATTTGGCTCAGCTAATGCACTTTATAGTTCAATTGGTGTAAGCCGAGAAGATAAGAAAGGTCGTCAGTTAGCGATGATACGCAACTGGGAATTTTTTGATGCTCCCCATGTTGTCTTTTTCACTATGGATAAGTACCTTGATATTATGGGCGCAGTTGACTTAGGAATATACGCGCAGACGTTATCGTTGATATTGGCGGATCACGGCTTATCAAATTGTATGCAAGGCGCATTAGGACAGTTTCCAGATCCCGTCAAAAAGGCATTAAATATACCCGATCAAAGAGGTATCTTATTTGGCATGTCATTTGGTTACGCTGATGGAAGTGCACCAGTAAATAAAACACGAACTGATCGTGAAGACATTACCAATGCTGTTAGCTTTTTTAAATAACACGCCATAGGTAAGATTAAACAATGAAACTTGAACATAAGCATGTACTCATTAATGATGTAAACATTCATTATGTTGCTGCAGGTCCAACTCCAAGTGCATCCCATAGCGGTTCAACCTTTATATTTCTGCATGGTTTTCCAGAGTATTGGGCGACATGGCAGACCCAATTAGCTTATTTTTCCAAAGAAAATTATGTCATTGCGCCTGATTTACCGGGATATAATTTAAGCGACAAACCACAAGACGTTTCATTTTATCAAATATCTAATTTAATTGAATTTATCGCTAAATTCATCAAAACAGTTAGCCCTACTGAAAAAGTTCACTTGGTTGCGCATGATTGGGGGGGTGCTATAGCTTGGCCTTTAGCTGCTTTTCATCCTCAGCTCATCGAAAAATTAATCATAATCAATGCCGCACATCCGAGTACTTTTACCCGAGAAATGATTACAAACCCAATTCAACGAGATAAAAGTGCATATATACACGATTTAATTAGTAAGGATGCGGAAACGCTATTGTCACAAAACAACTATCAATATCTAAGTGAAAAAATGATGGTGAGTGACAATGAAAATGTTTTCACCGAAAATATTAAAGAAAAATACCGACAAGTTTGGCAACAGCCTGATGCTGTAAAAGGTATGTTGCAGTATTATCGTGCAATGCCTCAACTAGCATCCAAAACATCTGACAATAAAAATCAGAATATGAAGTCAGAAGGACCCGTAAAAAACACCTCGCAAATGAAAATACCTAACATTCGTATTAATGTACCCACACTCATATTATGGGGTGAAAATGATCAGGCGTTTGTAAAAGAAAATCTCAATGGTATTGAAGAATATATAGCGGATTGTTCAATAAAGCGATTCCCGGGTGCCAGTCATTGGCTTACACATGAAAAGTCACCTGAAATTAATGAGGCAATTACAGATTTTATTAATATCTGATAAAAATAAACGATAAAAATAACAAATTAATAATCAATTTAATGGCGTAAATCCCTTAAAAAATAATAAATATAAGGTTCCACCAATGTCAGTGATTAATAGCCAAATCTTTGAAGTAAATAAAACAAAATTATATAGCACGCGGATTTCAACAACTCCCATCAACGACAAACTTGTTGAAGGTGAAGTTATCCTTAAAGTGGATAAATTTGCTCTAACAGCAAATAACATCAGTTATGGTGTTGCCGGTGATAGTTTAGGTTACTGGCGTTTTTTTCCTGTACAAGACGAACAATGGGGACGATTACCTGTAATGGGTTTTGCTGACGTTATTGTCTCAAATTGTGAAGGTGTAGATGTCGGTGAACGAGTATGGGGCTTTATGCCAATGGCGACACACTTTAAGATTTCGGCAGGAAAAGTAAGTCCTATCAGTTTTTCTGATGTGAGTTCGTACCGCAATGATTTATCTCCCTTCTATGCTTCTTTTGAACGTGTCAGTAAAAATCCATTTTATCAGCCTAAAAATGAAGACTTTGAAATACTGGTTAGAGGGTTGTATACAACTGCATGGCTTATCGATGATTTCATGTTTGATAATCAATATTTCGACGCGAAACAATACATTATTACCAGTGCTTCAAGTAAAACCAGTATTGCGCTTGCATTTGCGATTCAAGAAAGAGGTGAACGCCCTGCTATTGGTATTACCTCTAAAGCAAACAAAGCTTTTGTTGAATCACTACAGTGTTATCAACAAGTGATTAGTTATGATGACGTTGAAAGCCTTGATGCTAATATACCTTCAATGATTGTTGATATGGCGGGCAGTCAAACCGTTCTATCATCTATTCATCATCATTTTGGCGAACAGTTACGATATTCTTGTCGAGTAGGTTTAACTCATCACGATGATATTGTCACAGAAGAACGACTTCCAGGTGCAAAACCCGTACTTTTCTTTGCACCAACTCAATTAAAGAAACGCATAATCGAATGCGGAACCGCTGAAACAATGAAAAAAATGGGTACCTCTTTACTTAGTTATATCGAGTTTTGCCGTTCAATAATGACCATAGAACATACAGTAGATAAAACCAAAATTGACGCCATTTATCAAAATGTTTTATCAGGAAAAGCAGACGCTTCAATTGGTCTCATTATTTCATTATAAAAAATTTCTCAATACAGAATTACGTAATCAAGATTATTCTTTATCTTGAACAGCTAAATAACCTAATACACTGGAGTTAAAATGGAAGGTCCTGAATTAGTTACATTTGTAAATACACAAGTTGTTCCTATCTGCATTTTTTTAATAATGATGGGTATGGGTCTATCACTTACTCTCAATGATTTTAAACGTGTACTTAAATACCCTAAAGCCGTTTCAGTTGGCTTATTGAATCAATTACTCTTTTTGCCCATTATCGGTTTTACATTAGCCACCATAATGCCTTTAGAGCCAGAATATGCCGTTGGCGTTATGCTATTAGTACTTTGTCCTGGTGGCACTACATCAAATATGTTTTCTCACTTAGCTAAAGGTGATGTCGCACTTTCTGTAACCATGACAGCTGTTGCTAGTCTTATTACTGTTTTTACAATTCCTGTGGTATTAAATTTTTCATTAATACATTTTATGGGTGAAGGAAACGAATTTAAATTACCTATCATTGCAACAATGCTGAGTTTAATGAAATTGACTATTTTCCCGATTGCTATAGGCATGCTGATAAAACGATTAGCACCCGATTTTGCCAGCAGTTCTCAGGCGAATGTATCTAGATTTGGTATATTGTTCCTTACTTTGTTGATTATATTTTTAACCTATATTCAGCAAGAAATTGTAGTTGATGCTTTTATAGCCGCGGGTCCTATTTCTTTAATATTGAACCTTTCAACCATGGCATTAGGGTATTATTCCAGTAAGTGGTTTAGATTAAGCCCCGCTCAAACTTCATCGGTTACCATTGAAGTAGGTTTACAAAACAGCACGTTATCGATGTTTATGGCATTAACACTTCTCGCGAATTATAAAATGTCATTCACGCCTGCAATTTATACGTTGGTTATGTTATTTACCGCAGGTATTTTAGTTCGGTTTTTACGTTCGAAGTACCACTTAAAACCTCAAAATCTTTCAACTAATTTAGATGATTCAACGGCGGCTATCGAGACTAAAACTAATTAGACTCATTAAACATAAAAGTGGCTTTAATAACGGTTAAAGCCATCTATATATAATTCAATAAGAATAAAAAGGTAAAATATTGTCATGATCACAATTCACCATTTAAATAAATCACGATCGAAACGCGTTATTTGGTTACTAGAAGAACTAGGAATGCCCTATGGTATCGTTGAACACCAACGCGATCCAATAACCAATTTAGCGCCTAAAAGTTTACAACTCATTCACCCATTAGCCAAAGCGCCAGTTATTGTTGATGGAGACGTTACCTTGTGTGAATCAGGTGCGGTAATGGAATATATTCTTAATCAAGCACCTTCGAATACACTAAGACCTGATGCTGACAGTAGTGAATATTATCATTATCTAGAATGGTTACACTTTGCTGAAGGCTCGTTGAGTTTACCGGTAATATCAACCTTAATAATGTCAATGGAAACGCGTGATGGCACAAAACCACTTGATGGTTACATCGCTAAAGAACTGCATCTCGATTTGTCTTATATAGAAAATACTTTAAGCGTAAGGCGTTATTTTGCTGGTGATTCTTTTAGTGCTGCTGATATTATGATGGCTGTGATACTCGAAATAGCAGAAAATCTCGGGTTGTTAGAAAACAAAACAAAAATCAAAGAATACCTTGCTGTGCTTAAACAACGAGAAGCATATAAAAAAGCGGCACAGTTCGGTTAGAAATAATTAAATTACACAACTATAGGAAAAATCATGGAATTAATCGATTTTGAATTAAATGATAAAATTGCAACTATTACCTTAAAAAATGGCAAGGTTAACGCAATTTCTCATCAAGTAATCACAGAAATAAATAGTGCTTTAGACCAAGCAGAAGCTGCCAGTGCTGCTGTGATATTAACAAGTCAACCTGGTATATTTTCAGCGGGTTATGATTTAAAAACAATGAAAGAAAGCTCAGATTCTGCTGTAGCTCTAGTCACTGCAGGTTCCACATTAACGCGTCGTATGTTGTCATTCCCTTTTCCTATTATTGGCGCATGTACCGGCCATGCTATTGCTAAAGGTGCTTTTTTACTACTAAGTTGTGATTACCGCATAGGTTGCGCAGGTGCATTTAAACTTGGACTTAATGAAGTTGCTATAGGTATGACTATGCACCAAGCAGGACTTGAATTAGCAAGAAATCGTGTGCCAATTAATTACTTAACGCGTTCTGTGATCAACGCTGAATTATTCGACCCAGAAACAGCGGTATTAGCGGGTTTTCTTGACACAGTAGTTGAATCTGATCAATTAATGGATAAAGCTAAAGCTGCAGCTACTCAATTGTTAACACTTAATATGACTGCGCACCACGGTACAAAATTAAGAGAAAGAAAAGAAATATTAAGCGCATTAGATGATGCTATTAAAGTAGATTCCACAATGACTTTAAGCTTATAGGAATAAAATCATGTCACACAAAAGTATTACCTTAGTTATTGAAAACAATATAGCGCATATTCAATTGAACCGTCCGGATGAATTCAACACGATGGATGTTGATTTCTGGCAGAATTTTCCAAACATTATCGAAGAAATCAGTAATGAATCCACTGCGCGTGTCATTGTAATATCCTCAACAGGAAAACACTTTTGTGCGGGCATGGATCTCGCTGTCTTTACCCAAGCTAATCAAAATGAAGATATTGAGCTTGGTCGAAAAAATGAAAAATTACGTCGCACCGTTTTAAAGCTGCAAGCCTGCTTTAACGCACTTGAAAAAGTACGTATGCCTGTATTAATGGCAATTCAAGGTGGTTGTATAGGCGGCGCGGTAGATATGATAAGTGCTGCTGATTGTCGTTACTGTACTGAAGATGCCTTTTTTAGTATCGAAGAAATAAACCTCGGTATGACTGCAGATTTAGGCACCCTTCAACGTTTACCTAATTTAATTTCGATTGGCTTAGTAAAAGAGCTCGCTTATACAGGTAGAAGAATGCTTGCGACTGAAGCTAAATCTGCGGGTTTGGTTAATAACGTTTATGTTGATCACGAAAATATGATGACAGGTGTAATGTCTATTGCCAATGAAATCGCTGCTCGTTCACCATTAGCTGTTCTAGGTTGTAAGGAAATGATCAATTATTCTCGTGACCATTCAATTAGTGATAGTTTAGATTATATGGCGGTATGGCAAAGCGGTATGTTTCAACCACAAACAGACATGATGGAAACATTTACCGCTAAAGCAGAGAAACGTAAACCGAATTTTGATGATTTAAGCAAGATAGATAATTCAAGTATCTTATAAATGGATTTACCTTAACTTTAGGCCAACTATTCCTAGCAATTATAGACATTTAGGTTTTTAAATTATGATAAAAAAACTCTCTCTATTCATCCTTTTTTTAGTTTCATGTATTTACTTTAGTAGTGCATGGTACTTTTCGACCCAAATATTGATGTTACCTATTACAGAATGTAAGGTTGAGCGTTTTGTTTTTTGTGGTGAACCTAATGAACAAGGCCTTGCTTATGAAGATGTGACATTCAAAACCAGCGACGGATTAACATTACCCGCTTGGTATATGCCAGCGAGTAATAACAAGACCAATAAAGCCGTTTTACTTGTGCATGGCAGAACAGCCGACCGAACTGAAGGTATGCGTTATGCTAAAGCTATTGTTGCTGCAGGTTTCAATGTATTAGCAATAGATATGCGTCATCCTCGTCAGCATCGAGATATTATTTCTACAATGAGTTATCACGAGAAAAAAGATGTTATCGCTGCTTTAGATTATTTAACTGATGAAAAAAACATAACGTCGATAGGAGTAATGGGATTCTCCATGGGAGCGGCTACAAGTATCATTGTTATGGCAAAAGATCCTCGCATCAAAGCGGGTATATTTAGTGGAAGTTACGCAAATTCAATGGATGTATTAGCCGAACAAGCACAAGTGCTCTATGGGTTACCTCGTTATCCATTAATGCCGATGGTGGCGAAATTCTTTGCATGGCGCGGCGACTTAGACATCGATGAAATCAACCCTGATAAATACATTGCTCAGATATCTCCAAGACCTGTATACATCATGCATGGTACGGCAGATAAAACGGTAGATTTCAAACATGGACAACGTTTGTTTGAAGTCGCTAAAGAACCTAAGCAATTCTGGGAAGCTGAAAATGGTGAACATACTCGATTATGGCAACTTGACAATGAGAAAGCTGATACGAGCGTGACCGAATTTTTTGGTCGATACCTTTAACATAACCTACTTCAATAAGGCTTTGATATAATAGCTCTTATTGAAAACTACATACTTACGCACAACAACTAACCTTTTAAAGCACTAAAAGGTTAGTGTCAAAAATTACCATTAACTATTAGGCACTTAAATACTTACATGTCAAAACCTGTTATTAATTTCGTTCATGCAAATGGCTTTCCTGCGGGAAGTTACCGTACTTTTCTGTCATTATTTTCTAACGATTATTCCACCATTGCACTCGAACAATATGGTCATGATCACAATTATCCCATTCATAACAATTGGCAGTTTTTAGTTAATGAACTTGTCAATTTTGTCAAAAAACAAGATCAAAAAGTAATATGCGTCGGTCATTCTTTCGGTGGTGTTATTACTTTTATGGCGGCTTGCCAACACCCTGAACTTTTCCGTGGTGTCGTGATGTTAGATCCTCCTGTATTTTCAGGGCCATTAGCTTGGTTTGCGAGTATTGCCAAAAAAACGCCATTGATTGATAAGCTTTCCCCCGCAGGAAGAGCAAAGAATAGGCAAAAACATTGGCCCTCAGAGACAAAATTATTTAACAATTTTGCTAATAAAAAATTATTTCAACATTTTGATCCTCGTTGCATACAAGATTACGTAGACAGCGCGGTGATGTTGAAAAATAAAAGATTTGAGCTAATGTTTTCACCTGATGTTGAAGCAGATATTTTTAGGAATATGCCTTGTAATTTAAAAACGTATAAAAATAAACTTAAAGTTCCTTCTGCATTAGTTTATGGAGAAAAAACGGACGTATTGCCAGTAAAATATTTTAATCGATTTGCTAAAATGAATGATATACCACTTACTATGATAGACAACGGTGGGCATATGTTTCCCCTCGAACAACCGGATAAAACCGCTAAAATAATAACTGAGATAATAAAAGATTGGTAAATATGTCTAATTAAGATGAGTTGCTATAAATTTCTGTTATAGCAACCACCTTTTTCAATTAATATAAGTGAAAACTTTTATCTTTGTCTCTTAACGTTAGTCGGTCGCGTTATCCGATACAAACTGTAATAATAATTCAGCTAACCTTTCACTTTGATCTTCCTGTAAAAAATGCCCTCCGTTAACGATAGTTGTATGTTGCTGACCTTTTGTACCAGGAATGAGTTTTTGAAATATTTTATCGCCGCCTCCGGTAATAGGATCTTTATCACTAAATGCCGTTAAAAAGGGTTTTTGCCATTGAGATAAGACTTGCCATGCAGCAAAATTACTTTCTGATGCGGGATCATCAATACTTGTAGGTACTAAAAGAGGAAATTGTCTAGCGCCCTCTTTGTATTTCTCTTCAGGATACGGTGCATTATACGCGGCAATAACCTCAGGCGTTAAATGTGACGTCGCCCCACCATTTATAATTGCACCTGCTGGAAATATCGGTACTTCTTGTGAAAAGGTTTGCCACTGTTTGAATGATTCCGAAGGTGAATATTCATCTGTGGGTAGTCCCGTATTAGCGGCTAAAATCCTAGAGAAACGGTTACTTTGCTCTGCAGCTAAACGCAAACCAATTAACCCTCCCCAATCTTGACAAAATAGCGTGATATCGTTTAATTCAAGTTGGTTAAGTACAGAATGCATCCAGTCGACATGTCGCTGATAAGTATAGTCAGAACGTTTTGAAGGTTTGTCAGAACGGCCAAAGCCTATTAAATCCGGTGCTATCACTCTATAACCAGCGTTAACCAAAATAGGGATCATGTTACGGTATAAATAACTCCATGATGGCTCTCTATGCATTAATAATAATGGACTGGCATCTTTAGGCCCTTCATCCAAATAATGCACACGTAGCTCTCCACCTTCATCGTCATCAACCATGAGGTAATTGGGTGTGAATGAATAGTCTGGCAGATTTTCAAAACGACTGTCATCAGTACGTAAGAATTGCATTATTTAGTCCTTTGTTATTATTGTTATATTTTAAGCTATTTAGCTTATTTCCTTTATTGCTCGCCCGATGCCATCAACTGTTAAAGGGAACATTCTGTCGCCAATTAACCGCTTAATAACATTAATTGAATGATGATATTCCCAATGTGTTTCTGGCTGTGGGTTTAGCCATGCGACCTTATTAAAATGTCCAAGCATTCGGTGCATATAATCGATACCTGGTTTTTCATTCCAGTGCTCAACACTGCCACCGGCTGCGGTTATTTCATAAGGTCCCATGGTGGCATCACCCACAAAAATAACTTTATAATCAGCCCCAAAGGTTCTAATTATTTCTTCTAAATCAACGGTATTAGTGCGTCGACGACTATTGTCTTTCCATAGTTTTTCGTAGACACAGTTATGAAAATAGAAAAATTCTAGATGTTTAAATTCGGTATGTGCGGCAGAAAATAACTCTTCACAAGTGTGAATATATTCGTCCATAGAACCGCCAATATCAAAAAACATTAATACTTTTACCGCATTATGACGTTCAGGTTCCATATGCACATCAAGTAAACCACCGTTTTTAGCGGTAGAACTTATCGTCGTATTAATATCAAGCTTTTCACTCGCGCCGGTACGTGCAAACTTTCTGAGTTTTTTAAGGGCTAATTTTATATTTCGCGTACCTAGCTCTCTGTCTTGATCGAAATTTCTAAACTCTCGTTTATCCCATACTTTTACGGCACTATTATTACGGTTTTTGTCTTGCCCTACTCTGATACCTTCTGGGTTGTATCCGTATGCTCCAAATGGAGATGTTCCACCTGTGCCAACCCATTTGTTGCCACCTGCATGTCGTTTTTCTTGTTCTTCAAGACGTTCTTTTAAGGTTTTCATCAGTTGGTCTAAACCACCTAATGCCTCTAACTTGTCTTTTTCTTCTTGGCTTAAATGTTTTTCAAATTCTTTTCTTAACCAATCTTCAGGTAATATTTTATCGAAGATGTCAATTGCTTGAATGCCTTCAAAATACTCAGCAAAAGCACTGTCGAATTTATCGTAATGAATTTCATCTTTTACCATTACGATTTTCGCTAGGTGATAAAACTCTTCTACATTCGCAAAAACAACACCTTTTTTTAACAGCGCAATAAGATCTAATAACTCGCGTAAACTGCAAGGTACTTTGTGTTTTCTAAGGGTTACAAATAAATCTATAAACACATTTATTACCTGTTTCTACGACTGATAAAGGCTAGTTTTTCGAGTAAAGAAACATCTTGTTCATTTTTTAACAGTGCACCAAACAAAGGTATAATGTCAGATTTTTTATTGATCAATACATCTTGAGAAACATCGTCTGCAACCAGTAATTTCAACCAATCAATTAACTCAGATGTCGATGGCTTTTTCTTAATACCTTGAAGATCTCTTAGATCAAAAAACACTTCTAATGTTTTCGCTAATAAGTCTTTTTTCACATCAGGATGATGAACATCAATGATTTGTTCCATTTCTACTTTTGTTGGAAACTTGATGTAATGAAAGAAACAACGGCGTAAAAAGGCGTCAGGTATTGCTGTACTACGTGCTAAATTTAAAGACTTAAAACAAGACAGAAACAATGAAAACCCAATCATGACGTACCCTACAAACATTTTATTATATATAAATTCACTTAAAACAATTTCAGTCTTAATTTTATAAAAAAAATTAACATCTATAAAAGTTCAGTCTTATTTTTATAGATACTGAAATGTTCAGCTTTATCTTCTGCTAATAAACGCTAATTTTTCTAAAAGGTGTGCATCTTGCTCATTTTTTATTAGCGCACCTAATAGAGGAATAACGCCTTTACTACTTTCTTTATCCACTATAGCAGTTTGAGAAAGATCATCCGATATAATCAATTTTAGCCAATCTATCAATTCAGAAGTAGAAGGTTTTTTCTTCAGGCCACTTATATCTCTAAGTTCAAAAAAGACTTCTAAAGCTTCAGCTAATAGTTTTTGTTTTATATTTGGATAATGTACGTCAACTATCTGTTGCATTTCCTCTCTAGTTGGAAATTTAATATAGTGAAAAAAGCACCTTCGAAGAAACGCATCGGGCAACTCTTTTTCATTATTTGACGTTATTATGATAATAGGTCTTTGTTTCGCCTTGACCACTTGCTGAGTTTCATAAACGTAAAATGACATTTCATCAAGCTCTAAAAGTAGATCATTGGGAAACTCAATGTCTGCCTTATCAATTTCATCAATGAGGAGCACTGGGCGTTTATTGGACTCAAATGCCTCCCAAAGCTTACCTTTAACAATATAGTTAGAAATGTCATGTACTTTTTCATCTCCGAGCTGAGAATCTCTTAAGCGGGAAACAGCATCATATTCGTAAAGCCCTTGTTGTGCTTTGGTCGTTGATTTTATGTGCCATTGAATAAGTTCAACCCCCATACTTGATGCCAATTCTTCAGCTAACATGGTTTTACCAGTACCTGGCTCCCCCTTAATCAATAAAGGGCGTTCAAGAGTTATAGCAGCGTTTACTGCTAACTGTAATTCATCACTAGCTATATAATTTCCACTGCCTTTAAACGACATTAAATACCTCTTTTAAATTTGTATAGGGAATCGGGAGAGAATAAAATTAATTATACAGGAAAAATTTAAAGCTAAATAGTTTGATTTAATATGACCTCCCATCATACAAACACTCTACTATCTATGTGTTTCAATGTCTCCAAGTCCATCCGAATAAAATATAAAACATGCTTCTGCATAATTTTCAGGTAAGTGTGTAAGCTGGACTTTAGTCTGACATATATAACCTCCATGTACCACAAAGAACCACAAGTACACAACGAGTACCATCCTTCTGATTTATATGGACTTTATCAACACAACACTTATAAAAACATAAAAACACACTATAATTATTTACACAACAGCATGAAATAAAACCAACACGAACGAACACTGTTCGTTCGGCTTAAGTGTTCGTTCAAACAATAGTACTTAGGAAAATTAAAAGATGAGTAAATTAAACACAGAAGACAAACAGAATTTGACTGATAATGTTTGTAATGAACTTTTACAGAAAGGAATAAAGCCAACTGTCAGCTTAGTTTTAGCAGAATTATCGACCATTAGCAGCAGATCAACAGCTCATAAATATTTTAAAAAGTGGACAGATGAGCAAAATAGCAAAAAAGAAGATATGTTTAAAAAATTAGGTTTTTCTTCGGAATTTACTTCGAGTGTTTTGAATGAAGTTAGTCGCTTTAATTGTGATGCAGAGCAAAGATATATAGAACAAACTCAATATGCTAATGATCAGAGAGATCATGCTATATCTGATTTACATAATTCAGAAAGCAAAGTTAATGAACAATCTAATTTAATTATTCAACAAGAACAACAGATCAATAATCTTCAAACTGAATTAGCTACAGAACAAAAATCTCACGAAGGCATAATTATTGAAATCAGACGACAACTAACAACTTCTGTTGACGACAATAAACAGCTTAGCAAGCAAAACGAATCACTAAGAACTGATATAACAAGATCAGAATTAAAGCTTGAATCCAATCAAGAACTTGTTGATGAAATAAAGTCACAAAACTCCCAATTAACAATTGATAACAAAAACCTTAATTCAAATATTGCTGAGCTGAATAAAAGTATAGCGAGTAAAGAGTCAACAATAACTGGTAATGAGAAACTCATTAAAACCCTTGAAAATGCACAAGAAAAAACAGGAAAACAACTCATTAGCTTTGACAGAAATAACTCAAAACTGCAATCCGACTTAGCTTCAGTTAGGAATGAGCTATCCAATTGCAGCACCAAAGTATCAGAAGAAAAAGATAAGTTAGGTCAACAGATAACACTTAATACCGAGCTTAAATCTAATATAGAAAAACAAGCCAAATCACATGAAAAAGCACTTAGTAATTATCAAGCCACAATTGCTAGTCATGAAAAGCTTATTGCTCAATTAGAAAAAAAATAGAATTTATCAACAAAATATACAAATTTATACTTCGTAACAATATGAGGGTTCAATTATGACTGAATTACAATTTAAACATGAAAGCGTAGGTTTTCTTGAAGATGGTCGTGTTCAAGTAAAAATCACATGCGAGAATGAATGGCTAGATAAGCCTATTAGTGTGATCACAAACAATGATCAAATTGGCATCACACCATTTGATAAAGGTCATATTGCTAAACTCAACGCGTATGATGAACAAAATAAATTAATTATTATCTATGGCTACTTCTCAGAGGAATACTTGCGTGATAGAGATGAAAATCTATATTTAGAAGGGATCTGTAACTCATTAATTTCAGGTGCTAGTGAGGGCCTATTCGGAGGCTACGATCGTTACATACCTGAACCTACTCTTATTCCAAAGTTTGAGCCTATTAGAGAGCTTAATTTAGAAGATATAAAAATACTTTTGAGAGATCCTGAACACTTATTAGTTGTAGAAGTTCTTTCTTGCGAAAATTTCATTTACACCTCAGGTCAAGAAAACAATGAAATGATTGAAGAAGTTTATATTAATCAGGATGCATCAGAACATTTAGAAGAGCTAATAGAGCAAAACGTAATTTTTTATGGCGGTCTTAATAATCATAAGATTAAAGATAAATTGGCAGTGCCACAATTTTATGACTTGTGGCATGAGAACATCTACGGCATTCAGCCCAATGAGGGCTACCAAAAGGCCAAATCAATGGGGCTGGAAGGAAATCCTGGCAATTAGAAAAAATCCTATTGAACAACACACTCAATCCACACAGCACTAATCGATTATTATTGAAGGCATTACAACTTAATTACTAAGATATTTTGCCTATAAATTATAAAAGGATAACTAATGAAAGATGTAAAAACAGGCAAAAATAAAATTCACAAAATTCTATCTATTTGTATGAATCATGGGGTAAGAATAAAAGAGAGTATCGACCAATTAAATAATCAACTTTATTGTTTAAGCTGTCAGAATATAATGAGTACAGTTAAACATAATAAAGTTTCTGAAAAAGATATTGATTACAAACTAAGTCCAAATATTTTTAGAGGTGCTCATGCAATATATTAGTTTAACAAGATGGTTTGTATTAAATGTAATTTAGGTCATACGAGTATTAACATGACATCTAAGTATATAAAAATAGAGTCACTAGCTTAATGTTAACAAAGGTACGTTAGCGGCCTTTGAGACTTTTATATTTTCAGAATGTTACGTTAACTTTGAGATAAGTTTTTAAGTAAATTATATAAAATGATTAGATAAAATTACTTTGATATATTGAATTAAAGAAATTAAAGTAAACTTTATAGGCGCAATAGCGTTTAGGTCAATCAGTGTCATGATTTCTGCAACTAATATGGAACGTTATATGATTATCGATGGACTAGAGATATCCCCACACCTTTCGGAAATATCTGAACTCAATAATTTCAAGAGTGGTTCCTTAATTATCTCTGGAGTTTTCGGGGAGTTTTGCGGTACGGCTAAAACTAAATTAAAAATCAATTGTGAAGTTCATGGGGCTGGTTGGGAGTGGGGAAATCCGTGGAAACCCACTATTTCTGTGTTAAAAAGGAAAGGAGCATGCCCTAAATGTGCGGGGAATTATCGCTATACTGAAAAAGAGAGAGTTAAACAACTGGAGCAGTTAGAAGGAATCGAGTTCAAATCATTTGAGGGCGAATATAAGGGAAATACCACAAGAGTTAATATGTATTGTCACAATCACAAATACAGTTGGGTTTCATCGCTAGCTAATCTATTAAAAGGTAGAGGGTGCTCTAAATGTTCGGGGGTTTACAAACACTCTGAACATGAGAGGGTTGCCCAAATTAATAGCCTGCCCAACTTACAATTCATCTCATTCCCAGATGGATATAAGTCTGGAAAGTCTAAAGCATTAGTTAGGTGTCTTAAGGATGGTTACGAATGGGAAGTAACCGTGACAGGACTTATTGATAAGGCAAGGGGTTGTCACAAATGTTCTGGTTCTGTTCGTGTAAAGGAAGATGATGTTATTTGTGCAATAGAAAAGAATTGTAATGTTACTTTTGTGGCTTTCCCTGATGGTTATGTTAACTCACACTCAAGAGTCGAACTTAATTGTTCTCACTGCAATTTAAATTGGGATATATCTTCAAATAAAGTCATTTTAAAGTCAATTAAATGCCCCACTTGTTCAGATGTAAAACGAATAAAAACAAAAGAGCAGGCGCTATTTCTATTAAAACGACTAAAAGGTATGAAATTCTTAAAGTTCACTGAGGGGTTTGAAAATCTAGATTCAATAGTTAAGATGTTATGCCTGAAAAATAAAGAACATATTTTTGATGTTAAGGTAAAACATGCCTTAACCCTATCTGGTTGTAAAATTTGTTCAGGGAAGTATGTTTGTTCAGAAGATGAACAAATAAGGCGACTGAAATCAAAGGATAACTTTGTTTTTATTGAATTAGTGGATAACTATAAAGACTCCCATACTAAAGCATTGGTTAGATGTGTTAAGGATGGGTATGAATGGACATCAACCATAAATCAATTAGTTAATTCAAAATCTGGCTGTCCGAAGTGCGCAGGTAACCTTCAGTTATCAGAAAAAGAATTAACCAAGGCCATCAATGAACTTCCTAATAGCCAATTTATTAGTTTTCCAGATGGGTATAGAAGCCAAAAGGATAGAGTTGAGGTTTTATGTAAAAAACATGATTACATTTGGGTATCAAATATTCATACAGCAATTAAGGGAATGACTGGCTGTGGGGAATGTAGAGCTGAAAAGGTTCGCTTGAAAAGGCGGACACCTAAAAATGATGTGATTAACAAAATTAATTCACTAGAAAACATTCAGTTTATTGATTTTGATGGCGATTATATTAATGGTTATTCTAATGTAAAAGTTAAATGTCTTGTCGATGGAAATGAATGGACACCAACTATTGATAACTTGGCAAATGGCCGTGGTTGCCCTAAATGCTCAAAAGTATACAAATACTCTGAAGCAGAACGAATAGAACAGATAAATAAAATCAAAAACCTTGAGCTTGTTGAGTTGGTTGACGGTAGAGCACATGCAAAATCACGAGTGAGACTTCGTTGTTTACATGATGGTTTTGAGTGGGAAACAACTATAGATGCTATTACACTGTCCGAGAGTGGTTGCCCTCGATGCGCCCATAATAGTTGGGATTTAAAGCAAACATTGAAGTACGCATATACCTGGGATTTTGACCGATGGTTGTACTACATTCAATTTAAGAGTGATTCTGGTCAAACTTTTTGGAAGATAGGGCTTAGTAAAGGTGGTGTTATTGGGAATAGGTATGCACCCAATGTATTAAGAAAAGATAAATTGGTAGTTTTAGATTACAAAACAATCAAGACGAATAATTTAAGTGCTACATTAACAGAATATTATATTCTATCTAGGTACGCTGATTCTAGCATTGATATGAGGAAACATATGCAATACAGCAAAGGTGGTACTGAATGTTTTTACGTAGATATTTTAAAGGACTCTAACCTAGAAGATGAAATAATCAAAGCAACTTCAATTAAAGGCGTATTAACTACTGAAGTTGAAACTATTAAGCAAAAAATTAGTCGTGAATTAGACGAAGTTAACGAGTTAAAATAAATGGAAAGGAAGCATTGAAAATAATAAACAAAGAATATATTAATAAAATCACAGTGTATTGTGATGAGTCAGAGAGGCTAGAGACCATTGAAAAACTTTCTGAACAGGGCTTTGATGTAGAAGATGAATTTCAATTAAAATCTAATGAAGCAATGATTACCGCATCTAAAAAGGTCATTATTAAATACAAAGAACCTTTAGGTAGGGCTTTATCTGAAATCGATGCGGCCAGATTTCTAAGTAAAACAATGAATAATATTAAAGATGATGACGATTTCAAGCCTAAATTAGTTACTAGCACAATAGCTGAACACCCTGTAGTTGTGTCATTTTTCTCTCGAAATATAGGAGAAAGAATTTTAATTTATATTGAGGAGGTAGATGGATTTCATAGAGCAGTTGGTTATTCAGAGGAAATATAAAAATAACACGTTGTAAATAAAATGTTGATTTAATAATAGCTGGCATTAGTATAGTAAACCCAAAGTTTACCATGAGCTTACACCCCCCTTAAAGGTGAGTTCTAGGGCGTGTTACCTAATTAGTGAAACATCATCTTCCGTGTCTAAACTCTGCATGAGTAAGGAGGGTTTACTTCATAAAAAATCGAATGTTTAGCGGTATAAGTTAGCGTTACAAGATGGACTACCACTGGCAGGAATGAGCCTAAACATGTCTCACAATCGAGTCAAAATCATGATTAATGTTATTCGAAATATGATCAAGGTTGCACAAAAGCTAAGGTCAACTAAGTGGAAAGTTACTTAATTTATTAGTGGCAAACCTAATGTTATTCAGTGGTCGCAGTAAATGTTATTAGGTGGCAAAGCTGATGTAATTGTCCTTTCCCCTACTATATCTTTTGCTACAACTAAAATTTCTGCTGCTGAATATAAATCACTCATGTTTAACTATCTTTTATTTAAGTAAATTCGAAGAGAGGATTTAATGAAATAAATCCCCTATAGCAATACTAAAACGCTAATAAATAGCACTAAAAAGCATAGACTTAGAGTTTATTTAATTTTATTAACAATAAGGACTATAGAATATTTAGTATTTTAAATAATTGAACTAAAAATCGAATTTTTAATTCCGATAATTTAAGCAAAGCCGATATATCAATCAAAGTATATCATCAGTCAATTACAACTGGATAGTTTGCACTGCCCCAGATTTGGTCTGAATTATCCATCATAATATCAATAACGAAAGGTACTAATTGTGATAAGAATGTAACTGAATCACGAATTTGAGTACGATTAGCACTGCTATTCCATGTTGCCCCGCCATGAATTATTTGGTTTCTCAGTGTGTACATTCGCTGTAACACCATTGTTATCAACTGCTCTGTATGTTTATTAGCTAAAGCATAATTAGCTGAAGCCTTAGCTTTTAAAAATCGATCTTTCCATTCAGTTTCTGATATTTTTCCATTCTGAAAATTCCAGAATGGCTGAAAAACAAATTTATTATCTAACAAAACTCTAACGCTGGAAGTAAATTCAGACCATAACAAGTTATACAGTTTATTATCTTGATCTAGTTCGACTAATTTAGAAACAAACAACGAAAAAGCTTTAGTCTCAGTATGCTGTAAGCATTCAGTATCTTGGGCATATGCGGCATTGAAAGCAATCCATAAAAAGACAAACTGACTATCCTTGTCATCAGTACACTGCTCTGATTTATCAAGCCAACTTAGCGAACGGTGTACTCTTAACGCTAAATTTTCAGAAAACTTGCTTCTTATTTCTCGCTGTTTTCCCTTTAATTCTTTATATTTCAATATCCATCCTTATCTGTTAACGAGTTAATTTAATCAGGCTTTATTAATTACTTTGTCTAATCGAGCTAGAAAGTTCTGTTCATTGATCTTTATCTCTTGCTCAGTCATACCATCCGTCACAAACACACCATCCACAATAAACCCAGTATCATTATCCTCGTTTTCAAATAAGCTGTTAGCGTAGCTAACACCACCAGTGTTATCTTTAGACAATGGGTATATTAACCCCCCTAAAATAACGTCAGGTAAAAAATACTGAATGTATGAATGAATTTGATAAAAGTCGTCTCGATCTAAATCCTGTTTACGAAGTTTCATCGTTTTAAACTTGGCATCAAATACAATAATTTGTCCTGTCTCTTTATGCTTTAAGACCAAATCAGGAAACATTCTTCGTTTAAAAAATTGGTATTCATATACTGTTAACTCTTCTTGACCAGTTACATACCAATCAGTGAAATAGCGACTCAAAAGCTTTTCAAGATATACTTCAAACAATTGAGAAATATCAAATAAATAGCCTTGTGTCTGCAAGCTATTATTTATATTTGAAGACAATAAATCTTGATCTTTAATAATTATTTCAGCGTATTCAATAACTCTTTTAAAAGGTGAAAATGCTGGGTTTTGTAATGATACATGGCTCTTAGCCTTCATTATTGTTTCAAGACTTGGGTAACTACCTGAGTAGTTTTGCTTTAGTAGTTGCAATGTTCCCATTATTTTACGATGTATTTCCTTACCAAAATTTCTTTCTAAAACTGTACAAGCAAAATAAAGAACATCCACTATTTCTTGCACATAGACTTGCTCTCTAAGTATAGATGTTAGCTTTCCTGAAAAGGGGATACACTTTTTTAGGTAGGCATTCATATCAATTTTACCACGCACTTTGTGACTATGCTGAGTGATGTTTTGATAAATCTTAGGCAAGCCTAAAAACGATGCTTTTTCTAATGCCTGAATAAATAGGTGTGCAATAATGTTTTGAAATTCATTTGTTTCACTTGATTTAATTGCGTCTGTTTTCTGGTTGTCTACATATATATCATTTACATAATTCAACATTCTGCGTAAGAAAATATCACCATACTTTGAAGTAATGTTAACTTGATAACCTTTGTGATAAATAACACCCGCAAACAAACCTGTTTGAATAAAGTACTGCCTATCACCATTAACTTTATCTTTTGAATAAAGTTTTAATAAAAGTTGCTCGTCATCATCTAATTTATTTCGTTGTTCCTTAAAGCCAAACAACTGAATTTTTTCCAGAGATTCGTCTTTAGTTGTTAGCGTAAATACAGAAGAAAATAGTTTATCTTTAACGTGCTTAAGTTCAGATTTTTTATTCAAACTGAACTCAGCCATTAACTGTTTTTCAGATAATGGTTTTTCTTCATAGAAATTGTGATTGGTAGGGACATTTATCTTCATAAATGCTATTTCTTCATGCGCTTAATAAAAATATCCAGTGTTTCATTAACTTTATTATCCAATTCACTTTCAGGGAACATGGCACGCAAATATTCTTTCAAGGTTGGCTGAAGATGTAGTTTGAACAAATTTTCAATATTTTTAACCGTAATTGTTCTACTTGTTGCGATAGAAGATATCTTCATAAAAAATGAATGACCAAATTCAAATGATTTCCCCATACCAAGGTCCTCACTAATAAACTCATTCAGATCACGACAAGCTTTTTGGTAATTATCAATATTTTTAAAGTCATCACCGTTTCTAAATTTAACCTGATTATCAATAACATCGTAATCACAATCTTTTCGTATCCACTTAAACCGCCTTCTTAATGCAAGATCAAATGCATCAATGCTCTTGTCTACATCATTCATCATACCTATAAAAAACATGTTTTTTGGTACGCCAAAATATGCATTTTCATCCACATAGTGATAAGCCAAATCGCTGTTAGCACTACCATCTTTGATCATATCTTCAATGAGTGACGAGTATTGTGTTTTTATCAGGGTGTTATCAGCACTTATCTCTTTTGTAGGGTCATGACGGTAATCTTTTTCCAAGCAAAGTAAGGTTTCACCAAACACAGAAGATAAGTTTGCACGATTAATTTCATCAACAACAAAGTAATAATCTTTATCAGGGTTCTGTTTAGCTCTCTTACAAAAGCGCTTAAAAACACCATCGACTAACTCGAATTTTATGTTTCCGTCTTTAGAAACACCTTTAGGTTTTATACCCTCGATAAAATCTTCGTAGGTAAATGACGGATGAAATTGAATGAATTCATATCGACTTCGATCACCTTGACACAAAAAGTCCAAACTATTCTTTACTGCATAGGTTTTCCCCGTTCCGGGAGGACCGTATAAAATAACATTTGGCGTATCACTATCGGCAAGCCCTTTTGTATTCGCATATTTCCATAAGAAACGAGAAAGCAAAACATTATCTAAAAGGGTATCTTCAACTTTAAGAATATTATTAATTGCCAACCTAACTTCATAGTTCTTATGCAGGTTACTTTGCTCTTCACTCATTAAAAAGTCTGCATGAAGTGCATCAATTGTATGATTAGAGTATATAAACAAAAAATCATGCATATGATCCAGCACAGCCATTTTTCTTAGTATCTGCTTTGCTGAGTACTCGCTACCCTCTACAATTGAAGATATATCGAATGCATGAGGACAATTAACAATCTTTTGTAATAAAGGAAAAATATCACTGTTAAAATATTTGTCGGCATCTTCAGAGGAATTTTTGTTTTCTGGCTCACCTTTCTTTAAAAGTTTTTGGATGGTGTAAGTCTCACCGTCTTCATTTAATTTGACTCCAAAGTTATTCGCATTTCCTGGCTTTGATGAACCAAACTTTGACTTTGTTGTACGCTCTAAGAAGTTACATAAATAGCCTCCAGGTAAAGTAGCCCCTTCTAAATCTTTGCGATTGGTATATTCATCAAGTACAAAATAGCCTGTTTTTATTCTACTTTTATAATCTTCCCACTGTTCCAGTAAGTCTTCTATTTCCTTTATTTCAGCTTTACACTCAGCTTCACTATAATCGCTTTTGAACTGTTGCCATAAAACTCTCAGTTCTTCTTGTCGCTGTTGGCTTAGCTTAATATTTTCCATGATGGTCCTTGCTGTTACTTTTCTGTACCAATTAATAATTGTTTTAGATGTTTTATTATTCAAATCATCACAAATAGACAGCGTTCCCAATGGTTGAGGAAACTTGAAATCATAGCTTTCATGATAGTAGTCCAAAATATCTACTTTTCTTCTAAACTCAAACCAATCTAGATTTTCATCAATTTCATTGTGAGTAAAAGCATCACTAATTACACGAGCCAAAGCTAAAGGACTGTTTCCTTGCTTAACTAAAACAATATCGTCCACTGACATTTTTTCAAAAAAATCTGTTTTTGCTGTTATACCCTTATCCCACTCACCTAGCCCTATTACTGCTTTGTCTTTTAATATATTTAAGACTGTTGGGATATAGGATTTATCAGGGTTACCTGGGTGCAGTTGCATATGCCAGTAATTCATTCAGAGTATCCATAAGCTTTCTTACAATTCATAACAACTCCCGTTTTATAATTCACTTCATCTAGTTATCAAAAAAATTAACTTGATGGATATAACATTCTTTTACTCTTAATTTGTTCTTCCATAATAAGGCCGTTATCAACTAAGACATTAGTGATAATTGAACCATATGAACGACCATTTAACTCAAGTGATTTGTACAAATTCTTTCTTTCAATACCTGGTTCAGCCGAAACCTTTTTAATAACTTTTTCTAAGTCAGCCAGTCGCTCATCCAAATAAGCAAAAGACTTTGGCTTGTTAAAAGTATCTCGGTAATGCTGAATCATTTGCTTATAATCATCAATTTTCCAGAAATCAAAATGTGTTTTTATTGGTGGGTAGTGCCATTCAGAAAATTCACTTTCTTCTGTCTCTTCGCTTAAAAATATCACTTCATTATTAGAATACAATTGACACTGCTTATAAAAAACTTGCTTTAATAATGGTAATTTTTTTATTGTTTGTTCACGATATTTGGGTTTCCAATCGTCATTGTTACCTTCAAAATCATTTTCATTATCAATCTCTTTTATTTTTGAATTGAGTAGCGCCAATTCTTTAAACAATTCACTTTCTGCAATTTTTTTCAATTCAATAATTTTTTCAGGATTAGAAAATGTATCAAAACCAACGTTAATTCCTGCATCTGAAAATAGGTCATGTAGTTCATGATCAAATGGTGCTCCATCAGAATCCCCACCCAAGTTTTCTACTTCAACATGCAATGTTTTATTAGGCTTACCGTAAAATACATCTAACAGTTTACTTAAAAAAACAGTAATCGTTTCTTCAATATTTTCGATAGTGAAATCAAGCTCAAAAATACAATATTCTTCTTTTTCCCACTCCCCCAAAGTAAACTCTTTAGGCACGCAAACCGCTGCCTCGTTTAGTAACCACAATGGTTCATGTTCAAATGGGTAAGTAAACCATACTTGTCCTTCCCCCATTCCAGTTGTCGGGGCAACTTGGATGGAAGCCTCCATGCTTTCTCCATCTACTCCTTCTTTATAAATTTCAAACATATTTGTTTGTAAACTGTTGTCAATTAGTGTTTTTTTTATCTCTTTATAATGTAGATTTTCCATCATCTAATTTCCTTATATTAATTAAGCTGCAACAACTGAAATTTCACTACCTGATTTTCCTGATTTAACGTCAACCCTAAGCCCCATCTGGCTTTTTAATTCAGTAACATGTGAGATTATACCAATCATACGCCCAGTAGATTGAAGATCTATTAATGTGCGTACAGCTAAATCAAGTGATTCAGGATCTAAGCTACCGAAGCCTTCATCAATAAACAGAGTATCTAGCTTAATGCCACCAGAGTATGATTGAACAACGTCTGATAATCCTAGAGCTAATGACAAAGCAGCCATAAATGATTCACCACCTGAAAGTGTTGCAACTGGGCGAGACTTTCCTGTGTAGGCATCGTCTACTTCTAACTCTAATCCTGACGCTTTGTTACCTTTGGCTCGTTCTTCTTTACGTATTAGCTGATATCGCCCTTTACTCATTAATAAAAGTCGTTGAGAGGCTTGTATTAAAACGTCATCCAATAAAACACTAAGTACGAATCGTTGAAGACTTACTTTATCCCCAGTGAGACCGTTAGACACCTCATATAACGTACCTACGGTTTTATACTGATTTTCCAGTTCTTCATTCTTTTTATGTGCTTCTACTAGTTTTTTCTGTACAGAAACTAGCTGGTTTTTGCGTTCTTCCAATTCTCGCCATGCATCATCTTTCACTTTAAAGGCTAGATTGGCTTGTTCAAGATCTTCTTTTATTGCTTCAATCTCTGGCTTACTTTTGTCTTTCAACTCTGCTTCAAGTTGAGATTTTGCACCAATTAAAGTATTAAGCTTCGTTTTAAACTCTTCAATTGTTGAATTAATAAGGGTCTGTTCATCCTCACTAAGTAATGCTTTTGCAAATTCATTGTCGTCACCGAAAGTGCTTGCTGCCATAGACTTATTCCAAGCTGTAATAGCAGTTACATCCTCTTTTTCAATTTCACTTAATTGAATGACTAATGCCTTATTATTAGCACCAGTTTTATCAAATGATGACTGATCAGTCTCTTTAGCTTCTCTAGTTGAAATTAAGGTGTCATTTAACAATTTAATATTTGAAGACAAGGCTATAATTTCTAAATCAATTTCCTTTGTATCCCTATGATTATCTGGAATTTGCCCTTCAAGCTGTTCGACATTGGTTCTTGCAACAATTAGTTTTTCATTATCTGAAGATGCTTGTTTTTCTAATTCTGAAATTGAATCATTAGCTTTTATGAGTTTTTCTTTATCTAGACCTAAGGTTTCATTATTAGTTTTTAATTTTTCTTTAACCGATAGCAGATTGTTCACTTTGTTATGTTGAGCATCATGGGCCAATTCAACTTCTTCAACTGTTTTAGTTGCAATATCACCTAACTCTTTTGTTAATCCAGCGATCAATGTTTCTTTAACTTTTTCTTGACCAAGTTCTTCATCATATACTGATTTGGCCTGGTCTCGATTCTGAGTTATTTTGACAACAAGCTCTCTGGCATCATCGACATCTTCTTTTGTAGCAACTGTTGTAAGTTCACCAGTACTGGCAATATTTGGATGGTCCAAGCTACCACACACAGGACAAGGTTCATCGTCTGATAGCTCTTTAGCTAGAATTGCAGCTTGATTAGCATGCCATGACAACTCTATTGTTTTAGCCGAATGTAACTTCTCCAATAGTTCAGTTTCATAAGTATCTAAAGTAGTTTTAGCTCTAGCTGTTCGTTTTTTTAGTTCGCTTAAATCATCATTAAGCGTTGCTAAATTGTTACGTTTTTTGACTGATTGACTTAATTTGTCTAATAATATTTGATCATCAGCTAACGTACCTATTTCACTAGACAGTTGCTCTAAATGCTTTTCTTGGCTGAGTATTCCAACTTTAATAGTTTCTATAGATTTTTGCTTCGCATCTAACTTCTCTTTGCTGCCAGCAGACTGTTTGCCAATAGCAGAAACAGTAGTTATAGCTTCGACTAAATTGTTAGCAAGTTTCAAGTATTGTTCAAACTCAGCCAACTTTTTTTGTAATGCTTCTACCGCTTTTTGTGCTTTAAATGCACTATCAAAAGAAGCAATAGAGCTTTTAAGTTTAGTGTCAGCATCTGTTAATTGAATATTACTAACTTCTAATTTTTGTTTCGCATCCACTAACCTTTTATTCGAATCTTTTTTTGCATTGAACAGTGGATCTAACTTTTGCGCAACTAAAGCATATTTAAGTTGTTGCTTTTTATCCTCAACACTTTCAGTTGAAAGCTTATGCTCTGCCAGTTCTTTTTCTTTTAAAGAGAGGCTGTCAAATTTCTTCAGCAGTTGTATTGCAGTTTCGATTGTTTTTTCATATTTTTTAACCAAACTATCTGCGATAGTTTTATCATTCCATGCCGCTTCAAGTTGAGGCTTGATAGTTTCAATGCCTGTCTCAACTTCTTCTTCTGTATTTACTTCTGCACCTTCGAGTATTCCTTTAATTTTGTTTCGGTGTTCTTCTACAGCCTTTCTTATGTCTGAAGCTTGTAGTTTTAATGCGTCTTCAATTTTTTTATAAATAGATGTCTGAAATAACTGACTGAAGATTTTTTCTCTGTCTTTTGAATCGGCTAACAGCAACTCCCTAAACTTACCTTGAGGTAACACCATTACTTGGCGAAACTGTTCTACATCTAGCCCAATCAAATTCTTAATTTCAGTATCAGCATCTTTAACGCTTGATGAAACAATCAAGCGATTACTTTCAGTACCATCAAGCTCCCATAAAGTAGCTTTTGAGTTTTGTGGTGTCGTGCCTTCACCAACACTCTTTGCTCTTTCTTGCATTGGAACGCGTGTTATACGATAACGCTTATCAGCCAAACTAAAATCTAATGTTATTTCCGTTAGTAGCTTTATATCTGCAAAGTCACACCGCATTTGTGATGCCGAGCGTTCAGCTCCTGTTGTGTGGCCATAGAGCGCAAAACAAATAGCATCTAATATTGAGCTTTTTCCAGCCCCTGTAGGACCATTGATCAAAAATAGCGGGTTAGAACCTAATTCATCGAAATTTATATGTTGAGTACCAGAAAAAGGCCCAAACGCTTGAACTGTTAATTTTAGTGGCTTCATCTTTATCCCTTTATTTTGTTAATCCATTAATTAATTCACACACTAACTTATCTTGCTCTTCTGACATTTCCTGTCCTGCAATTTGAGAATAGAAATCTTTAAACATATCTAACTCGCCTTGCTTTAACGACTCTTGTTTTAACTGACTAGCATTAGTTTCGAGCATACCTGGCTTTTCCAAATGTAGTACATTGGGGTATACACTTCTCAATTTACCCATAGGGTCTAATATGGCATGTTTATCCGTAAGCCTAACTAGCAAGTAATCATCACTGTGAGGGTCCACTTTTCCTTGTTCAAGGATGGTATCTAATTCCCCTTCAATAATTCTCATATCTCTTAAAGGTTTTAACGTTAGATGTGTTTGTGATACAAGACCATTCGTATCAACTTCAACAAGGGTTACACCTTTTTTTTGATTCTGCTCTGAAAAGCTATATTTCATAATTGAACCCGAATACCTAATGTGCTCTGCACCTTTATATTGAGGACTATGAAGGTGACCTAAAGCAACATAATCAAAATCAATACACGGTTGATAACTAACCCTATCTGCACCACCTATTTGTAAAGGTCTTTCTGAATCAGATTCAGTCGCACCATCGATGAAGCAATGACTAATCAAGACATTGACTTGTTCATCAGACATAACATTTTTGATTTCATCTACTAAATAGGTATGAGCATCATCATAACTTTTAGCTTCGACATCAAAGGTATCTCTCACCATTAATGGCTCACAATATGGGATACCATAAAAGGCGACTTCTACCCCCTTTATGTCGATAACAGCAGGCACCACAACTTCATTTAAATTACCAATGATATGCAAGCCGGACTCTTTCATTTGTTTGGCCCCAAACCTAACCCGTTCAGCACTATCATGATTGCCTGGTATTAAAATTATGGGAATGTCTAAATCCATACAAATAGACTTCAGAACGTCATCAAGTAACTCAACAGCATTAGCGGGAGGAAGCGAGCGATCGTAAATATCACCAGCAATAACTAAAGCATCAACATCTTCATTTTGAATGTAATCAATCAACTGATTAAGAACGTGCTTTTGATCTTCAAGTAATGAAACGTTGTGGAATTGACGGCCAATATGCCAATCAGATGTGTGTATAAACTTCATAAGTTCCCTTTATTTAATTATATTTGCTCTTCATATATATGCTGTTGCATCGAGTAGTCTTCTGGGTACTCTTTGCTTGCTATAGCTTTTAATTCAGAATTAGTAGCATTATCCATAAATTCTTTCGCTTCGAGTTGCTCTTCATATGTATGTTGCTGCATCGAGTAATCTTCGGGGTATTCTTTGGTTGCTATAGCTATTAATTCAGAATTAGTAGCATTATCCATAAATTCTTTCGCTTCTAATTGCTCTTCATATGTATGCTGCTGCATCGAGTAATCTTCGGGGTATTCTTTGGTTGCTATAGCAATTAATTCAGAATTAGTAGCATTATCCATAAATTCTTTCGCTTCTAATTGCTCTTCATATGTATGCTGCTGCATCGAGTAATCTTTTGGGTACTCTTTGGTTGCTATAGCTATTAATTCAGAATTAGTAACGTTATCCATAAATTCTTTCGCTTCAATTTGCTCTTCATATGTATGCTGCTGCATCGAGTAATCTTCGGGGTATTCTTTGGTTGCTATGGCTATTAATTCAGAGTTAGTAACGTTATCCATAAATTCTTTCGCTTCAATTTGCTCTTCATATGTATGCTGCTGCATCGAGTAATCTTCCGGGTACTCTTTGGTTGCTATAGCTATTAATTCAGAATTAGTAGCATTATCCATAAATTCTTTACCTTCCAGTTGCTCTTCATATGTATGCTGCTGCATTTCAGTATCATCTGGGAATTCTTTGGCTGCAAATAACCTAATTTCATCTTTTATTGTAGGTTGGCTATTTTTAACTTTTTGATTGGAAAAATTATCTTGTTGTTTAACAGGAGAAGTCTGTTGCTTTTGAACAACAGTTAAGTCGTCATCACAACTTTCATCGGTATCTATTACACTCGGCTCTTTATTGAAATTAACTTCTTGATTTGGTTTTATTTCTGAGATTACTCTTGGAGTTATTTCAAATTTCTGTATTTCTATAGATTCACCGTATTCATTAAGTTTCAAAAGAGCATCATCAGGTGTAATATAAAAAAACTCTTTTCGACCATTTACTAAGTTTACTCTTTGATCTACAAATGCTTTATGTAGAAACTTCTCAAGAGTAGGTGCATCATCAGTGAATACAAATGCGTGAACGTCAAAAAGTTCAGGGACAGAAGCATCACCTAACTCTTTTACTCTGTCATTTGGGTCAGCACGTCTAGTCATTCCAACTTTGACTACACCTTTCCCAAAAGATGTCTCGTTAGATATGATGTATACATATCCTGCACGGGTCGTTTGAGCTAAAGAAATTGCACGTTTTTCTTTCTCCCTTAACTCTAGTAATTGTTGACTGTGAAGCTCGTATAAGGCTTTTTGTTCTTCAGTACTAGAATCAAGTTTACTCAACTCTTCAGCAACGAGCTTCTCCATTAGTACACGATCTTTTTCAGCCTTTTCAACTGCTGCTATTATGCGCTTTTCTTCACGCTCAGCTTCTCGGATTATCTGAGCTTCTTCACGTTCAGCTTCTTTTATTTCTTGTTTAGTCTGGTTTAATTCGTACGTTAACCTCAACTCTTCAATCTTGAGTTTCAAATATTGATCTTTCAGGGATGTTTTGACGATAGATCCTGAAGCATTGATTTCATTAAATGTATCTTTAGTTCGCTGAATAAGACGATTTATATTATTCCAATCGACCAATACTGCTGCGGCTTTGAATTCATTATCTAAACAACGAAGTCGAAGCTTTATTTCTCGGTTAAATAATTTTTTAGCTTCAGATTTTTTACCATTTACAACAACATCACTTCCCATGCTACATACGCAAGCTCTCTTTTCACTCACAAGATGTTTCAAAGAAGCTTTAATATCTTGAAGTCTATATTCAATCTCATCAGTTTTTTTACTCTTTGCAAGGCTACTATAGGATATTGAATCAGTAGTACCGACACCCAAGTAGTATTGAGACAAACGCTTTTCGTCTTTGCGCAGTGTCGTAAGTTTATTCTGATAGCTTGTTTGTAACGTGCTGTACTCTCTAGATAACTCAGATAGTTTTTTCTCTTGGAGTGAGGCTGGCTCATAAGTTTTTTCAATCTCAGCATCCTGATCTTTAAGTTCATTCAGCTTTGACCGTGAAGTTATCATCAAGTAGACCGATATAGAGAAAAGTACTGATAAAGCAATTGTAATATACATATTAGTCTCCTTTAGATTGATGCTGGAAGATTACTAGAAACAGTTTGGGATTGAGAAAATTCTTCTTTAAGTGCCTCTCGTATTAGCAAGCTTTCCCTATACTCTTTCGCTTCAACATCAAAGTACCAGTCACAATCAATTCCCATTTCTTCCATCACACTAGACACTTCTTGAGGAGTCACTTTGAAGAACTCTTTGCGTTGATTTTCGATATTTACACGCTTTTCATTGAATTTACGGTGTAGTGTATTTTCTATTTGTGGTGCATTATCAACGAAGGTCAATGTATGGACATCAAATTTGAATGGAACGCTAGCATCACCTAGCTCCTTAACGCGGTCCATTGGTTCAAGTCTACGCGTCATCCCTATTTTCACAACACCTTCGCCAAAACTGCCAATATTTGATATTACATAGATATAACCAGCTTTTGTAATTTGAGCTTGTGATGTTGCTCTCTCAAACTTAGCTTCTAGTTTCTCAATTTCATTTTGCATTCGGCTAATCTTAAGCTCCATATCAGCAGCGCTTGCTCCATGTAATTGGAAGGCAAGTTTTTTAGCTTTATTTAAGTCTGATTTTCGGTAATAGATATTGTCTTCAAGTTCTTCAGTATCGCCTCCTGATTGTTTAGCTTGCTCACGCAGTAGGGCTTGATTTTTTTTCTTTTCTTGCTTCAACTCTTCTTTATGCTTTAATTCATTATGCCAAAAATGAAGCTCTTTAACTTTCAAATTAAAATAATCATTGGAGATAGTCACATTAGCAGTTTCGCCAAGCTTTTCTAGCTGCTCTTCAAGTCGATATAATTTCTTAATAGCTGCATCAGAGCTTGTGTGCCGCATTTGCTTTCTGATAACGTCAAATTCGGCATTAAATGCTTTGAGCAATAAATATTGATAGGCATTAACCATCTGAGTACCTTTACTTTTGCTACCAAACCACTCCCAATTTGAATATGCAGTTGTCGCACCACCGCTCTTTATAAGTTTAAACTGTTGCTCTAGACATGCCTCTATTTGCTTTTTTAATGATTCACGATCATCAAACTGATACGTAGGAGGTAGTAAACCGACATCAATATATTTAAGTTGATCTGCATTGTGGTTTAAAGTTTCTTTTAACTTATTAAAGACAGGTTTACCGGAAGATAACTTCTGTTCAATTTCTTGAAATGATTGTTGTAACTCATTAACTAATTCATCTACAGTCTTACTTTCAAGTGCTTTTTGTTTACGCTCGATTTCATTTGCTAATTCTTTACGTCTTCGAGATGCAGAATAAGCAAAGAAAAAACATAAAACTGTCAAAAACATTAATAAAGGCCAAATAAGTTGGTGAGCTGCTATTTCCTGAAGCATGAGATCTTCCTTAATTTTTTATAATTTATTTGATTTTATAGCTGTTAGCCCAACGATAACGCTAGGATATTTCCTAGTAAGGCTGAACTTGCTATCAATATTGAATACGTTGCTAGTTTGTTTGATTTCTCTGAGTTTTGAGCAGAGATATAAGACAAATAATTAAAATAAGTTTCTGCGTTTAACTGCCAATTACCGGGATTATTTTGTAAATAGCTATTATCAATTGTGGTTAAACTTTCCATACTTTCTGGACCATTTGGTTGCAAACAAATTTCTTTTATTATTTCCGCGATTCGATAATCGCCAATACCATTAAGTTCTTGTGTTTTAGCTGCTTCACAAACACTAAACTTTTCTTTAGATTCACTTTTCCTAAGTACAAATGCAGTTACACGCAGTACATCTGGATCTGACTTTTTTGTTTCTGGTATTTGCACTTACAATTCCTTGTAGATATTTTTATCTTGTTTATAACCGGGTGGAATTGACAAAATATCAATTCCCTATAATTCTTTAAAAAATGGTGAACCTTAGTCACCAACCAATCTCTTATCTAAAGATAACTTTGGTTTCACTATTGCTGAAATGTTGATAGTTCACTTTAGGTTGTTGATTCTAATAATGAAGACTAACTATTCATTGTAAGCGTATATAATTCATTAAAATCTGAGTCTGTAACCGTGCCTGGTAGCAAAGCATTTAAACTCAAATTTCGTTTTTTATTTAATAATCTGTTCAAATTAGCATCAAAAGAATGATCACCATATTTAGGGTGTATTGCCATTGGGATATAAACGTATACTGGCTTTTTTTGTCCTATTCTGAAGGCTCTATCTGTACTTTGGTCTTCTACAGCAGGGTTCCACCATCGAGTAAGATGTATTACATGATTTGCTGCGGTAATTGTTAGCCCAACCCCTCCAGCTTTTGGAGAAAGTAACATAACATCGAATTGACCTTCTTCCCCTTTTTGAAATTCATCAACGTATTTTTTTCGAGTATTACCATCTACCTGACCATTAATCCGAAAAGGTCTTTTTTCAAGTTGATAACGTTGCTGCAAATAGCCTGACAGATATTCTTGTACGCCAATGGTTTCACAAAAAACCAGTGCTTTTTCACCTTTCTCTTTAATATCATCTAATATTTGAATGAGTGAGGTTAGTCGTGCTGAACGTTTAATTACGCCATCATTTATACCTGAGCCATCAAACTCTTCTGCGACTAAGGAGGCTTTTCTAATCTTTTGAATAAATTTAAGAACAGCACCCGCATTGCCTTTTTCTAACTGGACTTCTTTAACGATATTTTCGTACTCTTGAGCCTGAAGTTCAGGCATTACCATAGGCACTTCTTTAATTATTTTTTCAGGAAGTCCTTCAATATGATCAATTTTCATTCTCCGAAGCATTAATGGCGGAGTACTGCGCTCTACTAGAAGCTCTTTTAGGCGCTGAGCTTCTAGAGGGTCAGCTTCTGCTGGTTTAACATATTCATTATGAAAATGGCTTAAAGAACCAAATAACCCCGGTTGTGCAGTATCAACAATGCACCAAAGGTCTGCTAACTCATTTTCAACAGGCGTACCAGTTAACATTAATGTGAAGTCTGAAGATAGCGATTTCGCCATTTCAGTCATACGAGACACTGGGTTTTTAATTTTCTGGGCTTCGTCAAAAATGGTGATACCCCAGTCAATTGAAATAAAGTACTTAATTTTATCCCTTAGTGTTTCATAGGTAGTTAAAACCCAATCTGCATCGGTGAGTTTTTCATTTCTTTCAACAACATTTAAGTCTTTTAATTTTCGTATATTTGGCCCATAGGCTTCGAACAATTCGCCAATACCTGGGTTATGCAAATGTGTGCTAGCCTCATCACGCCAATTCTTTAGTAATCCTGATGGTGCAACAATAAGAAATGGTTTTTTGGGGTAGTCATTAGTTTCCATTAACTGCTTAACACCCGCCATAAAAGTTAATGATTGGATCGTTTTTCCTAAACCCATATCATCGGCCAATAGCGCACCGACAGATCCTGATTGCCAATGGTTGGCTAACCAAGCTAATCCAAATTTTTGATGTTCGTATAAACTGGTAGTTTTTAAGCGTTCTGGAAGTTGTGGTACTTCTGGTCTAGGGCTTTTCTTTATTACCTCAAAATCAACATCTTCGATATTATCTTTCAATATTGGCGCTTCAACCGCTAAGGCAAAATCAGGTTTATCGCCTTTGTCTTCAAAGGGCTTTAACATTTTGATTAATAAATTTTTAACTTCGAGTGTTACTGGTACTGTTTGACTCTTAAATGTTATGTTTTCTTTTTCATCATCTAACGCGGTTTTGATTAACTCTAATAACTGCTTCATTTCTTCAACAGTAAAATTAACCATCATATCTTCGATTGGAAAAAACAAACGCATTTCATCATCCGGCACCCAATCACCGTCACGCTTTACTACATATGCGCATAACTTGGGTTCCCATACACCGATTTGATCTATTCGTTGACTAATAAATTCGGGTGTTTCAATAAAAATAGCATCTAACTCTTCTGGTGTTTCATCTAAATCTAAAGAGTCGTTTATGTATTGATGAGGGTTAGCAACAAAGGCTAACCTTTCTTCAGAAGGTTTTTTTTGAAACTCTTTGATTACATTGAGTACTTTGCTTACACGTTCAGGTAAAACAACATAGGTGCCATTGCCAATTGCATAATTACTTTTAGCGTTATTCCATTTTTTGAATTGTTGCTCAAACTCTTTTTGTTTAGCTTTTGGTACGGCATACTCTACGTCCGATTGCCCTTGAATATCCCAAGTTTTTTCAGAACTTGGTTTAATTAATAGGGGATTAAAAGCGCCATGGTCCCTTATATCCAAGGTTAACCTATCGGCACGGCAAATTGTTATTGCGCTTAACTGTCCTTCAACAATTGAGTCTTCAGGTAATAACTCTTGAACTTCACCCCACCGAACGAACCTTTCGTCCATATCATTGGCTGGAACCAAGTTAAAATAATCTATTCGCTTAATGATACTATAAATAGGATCTAATATTAGTTGTGGTTCAGAACCCGTTTTTAATAACACGCCATCTAATGTAGCGCCTAAAAATGGTCTTCCTTCTGGGCGTAATAAACGATAATTCAGTTTAAATCCAGGTCTACTTATTAAACCTTCAGCACTGATCTTTAATTTTGCATGACTAACTTGCGGCAAACTAAGTTGTTTTGTTTCTATTTCAGTGAGCGTTGCTATAAATTGATCAGAACATACAATTCTATTGTCAGAGAATTCAGGTCGGTAAGATTCATCACACTCACGAAATAGCGCATCAACTAAGACTACATTATTACCATAGATAATTTGATATCGCCCCCACGTACTAGGTGGCAAAGGTTTATTCTCGTACTCAACTTTAAACTCAAATCCATTTGCAATTCGAGACCAATTAAAAATAGCTTTATTAGTCATTCATATAATCCTTTGCTGCAACCTTAAGTCCTGTTAAATCACGTATGTGAGTAGACAACCTTTCTTGCCAGCCACCTGATTCATTACCATGGTGGGCACCCGTATGATCACAATTGGCAATTACATCTTCTCGATTATAATGTTTCTCATAAAATGCTGGTGCATTCAGGGAAGAATTCCATACACGGTAACTTCCTGAATGGCTCCACTCAGTTAAAATTAAATCACCAATTTTCATAATAAGAACACTATGCCTAGCGTCCCCACCAGACAAGGAAGAGTAGCTGTGCTTACCTTTTATAAAATTTGGTGCCTGTTCATACGCTCTATTCCCCAAGGCAAACCATGCTTCTTCAATGTATCCTTTTTTGAGATAAGCATTCCAAAACCTTTTACGGTATTTCCAGTGTCTATCTGAATCAGACTGGGTATCTGCAACATGACTAAGAAGATTGAAAAAATCTTCCATAGTTTTTTCAACTAACCAACTTTGAAATACTCTTCTTGCTTCATCACTAACGCCATGCCAGCCAGAAAGATCTACTCGCGGGTCACCATAATGTGTTAAGAAGAAGGTTTTCAGTGCATCTTTTACTGTTGGTTGTATTTGAATATTATGTAGGGACGTTAATATTGAGTTTGCTGTTTCTATTCGAAATTCAGGGTATCTTAACTTCTCATCTAACTCTGAAAATTCAATTAGATTAGAAATCATATTCATTTTCTGGCCAAAAGAACTCGTATTTATATGACTTTTGAAATTACTGAGATACTCACTTAAAACAGCTAATGAAAACTTACTTGTACTAAGTCCACCAAGTAAACCTCTCATGGTTAATTCCAGTTCAATTTTACCCGTGCGAACAATGTTTTCAATAATCGCCATATGCGCATTTAGGTCAAGCGTATTTCGTCTCAATACTTCAACCGATAACCGCGAAACTTTTCTATTTTTACTTTCGTTAAATAGATATTTTATATGAGTTTGTATTTCAGCTATGTACTTTTCTTTATAGGGGTAAGAAAACAAATATGCATTATAAAACGCAGTGATGAAGCGATAATTATCAACATCACGAGTCAGTTTTTTATAAAAACTCATAAAACGCCAACGTTTAATGAGTGCTTTATCATTATCAAACTGATCAAACAAAACCCAAGGTGAGTGATTTATATCGTAACGAGATAAGGTGTCTATATCTTTTGTTTCAAAGGCCATTTTGAGACGATTATATACTTGCATAAGAGAACTTTTAGACGGTACTTCTATATCACTTTCGATAGTAACTTTAGTGATATCGTTAGTTGCCTTTACCAATAGAGATTCCCTAATGGCAGGTGGTGTATTCCAACTTTCTATTTCAAGAGATTTAAAGGCTGATTTTGCAAACATTAATTACCCCCTTCAGCACTAATGTTTTTTTGAACATCTGTTAATGAAGGTGGTGTCATTATAAAACGTAAATCTATTCGTCTATTTGTAGGGTCTGATTTTGGGTATGAATAACTATGCCCTTTGACAGGTCTTCCTTCACCGTATCCGCTTACTGAAAAAATAGGTTGAAAATTAGTATTCACTATTTGATTTAATACTGTACTTGGTATTAACAATCGATATGCTGTTATTGCTCGGCTAGCCGACAAATCCCAGTTGTCTTTATACTTGTATGATTTCATTGGTACATTGTCGGTATGACCTTCAACAAAAATAGAATCTATTTTTCCATGAAATTCTTCTAAACCCTCACAGTCATGGTGAGTTGGAGGATTGCTTGCGTAACAAGGGATAACAGCATCTAAAACAGAACCAATAGTTTTAAGGTTAGCTTCATTTTGCTCATCTAACGATGCACGAGCAGTTTCAAACTGTACTGCATTCTCAGTTAATCTTAAAACACCATGCTCTGCATCGATTTCTACAATGATGTTTTTATCTTCTAGTTTTTTCTTCAGAAGCAAAAGTAAATCACTTCTAGTTTCATCTAAGTTGGTAAATTTTTTGACTATTTCTGTTTGTGTTTGAGTGACTTCTTTTTGCTTTTGTATAGCATCTTGAAAATTAATAATAAAAGCTACCAACGTAATGATGAATATAAATAGCAAGCCAGACATCATATCACTTACAGCAATAAGATAGCCTGCTCCTTCATCTTCTAATAAATCATGTTGACTCATTGCTTAATCCTTTATTGAATGGCCACTGTTTTTCCATTAGTCGTAGCGGATGTTATTTTCTTCATAAAATCACTACTGTGTTGCTCTAAGCCATCACCTAAAGATTCTATTGAGTCACTTATTTCTTTGGATGCAAAGGCAAGCTCTTTGACCACTTTTGCAGCATGTTTATCTAATTCAATGAGATATTCATTTGTCGAACGAGCATATTGAGACATACCATCGTTTAAGTTATTAAACATGTTACCCAATGATTCATCAACAGAGGTGAATCTATCTTGATAATCTTTCCAGTTTTGTTTTATTTGCTCTTGTGTATCAGCGATCAATGCATGTGTTTGCTCAATACTCTTACCCGTATTAACAAATTTTTCTGCTATATTATTTGATTGTGATATTAATTCACTCTGTCTTTCTACCGTGGTATTTGCATTTTCTAAAACATCATTCGTTTTTTCTATAACATTCCCGGCAGTGAATACCGTTTCTTTAATTCTTTCATGCAATTCGCCATTGCTTTCATTCAAACCTTTCTGAGCTGTTACTGCATTACCAATTTCGCCAGATAAGTCATTAATTTTACTCGAAGCATTTTCAGCTACATTAGTCATTTCAGTCATGATGAATGTTGCTGTTTCATTCATGGCTTTATGACCTTCCGATAAAGCAACCAATTGATCTTCAAGTTTGTCGCTTACCGTTTTAATAGTCTCAGCTAGTGATTGCATTTCAACACCCGCAGCTCCTGATATTGAAGCGGAAAACTCCTCCATAACTTTTTCAATGGTTTCATCGTTTGCTGATTTCTGGTTTTCAGTTAACTCATTAATAGCTTCTACTAATGGTGCAGCAACTTGTTCTTGCATAATTTGCCCCATAGTTACAGCTAAGTCATTTGCAAAAGTCTCAAGAGCAAATGACTGTTTTTTTGACTCTTGCAATACTTTGTTTGATAGACGCTCCGCAGAAAAATATTCTACTCTCTCGTCAATCTCTGAAACAAAGAATTGGCATAACTTATCAAATTCATGAATTTTATTTTTTTCGGCTTTCGAAAATAACATAGATGACAACAAGCCAGCTATTGAAGTAAGAAATGCTAATGAAGCGCCTGATAACAGAACATTAAGTGCTCCTTTTGCTTCCTCAATATTGTCTGCACTGAGTCCAGGTGAAGCAATATATATCCCTGCTACTAAGCCAACAAAAGTACCTACTATACCTAAGCCGGTGAGTATATTTGGCAAGGTATTAAACCAACGCATATTAACTTTTGACCATAAGATATAACGCTGATTAAAGTAAGTGGATGTATGATGCGTATTTAGAATTTTCCAGTCTTCATCCTTAATATCGAAATCGACCTCAGGAATTAGTAATGTTTCATTAAATTCACGCCAACCGTCACTTAAATACATAGTCTTTGACATGAGTTCATTAAATTGTGAATCATAAAAAGCACAAAATTCAGCTTTAGAATGGCCTGATTCAGCTAAGGTTTTATTAATCAGATTAAATTCATTAAGTATCGGGGTTATTCTTTTTGAAAACATCCAGTACTGATAGAGTGCGAATGCAACAATTGCGCTTAGAAACACAAATACTGTATATGTTTCAATGAATAACGAAGCTAAAAAATCCATTTTACTTTCCTTGTTTATTAATTCTTATATCCTGGTGCAATAGCTAAGTTTTCAGCGCCATACAAGGTTTGCCTATTACTCAGCCAAAGTTGATATTCGCCACCTTTAAGTGAGGCTTCCTCAGTACAGTCCACATTCCAGCGCCTTAGCAGGTAACCAGCCAACGCAGCACGGATATTGAGTTCTAACACTTTATTTTCCATGCCATAATCCAATTCAATAGCCGTTGGGTATTTTACGTTTTTAGGGTGTGCGACTAATTGCAAAGGCATCATGCGCATCCATTGATGGTCTTCTAGTTTATCTTCATAAGACTCAATGAGTTGTTCTTTAATTGTAACTTTGCTGATTCGTGTCAAAACAAAATCACGGAAACTGTTTGATTTTCTGTCATATGCTCGAACATGCCATCTGAGTCCGTTATCAACAATTTGATGTGGAACGATTTCTCTTGCTGCTGAACCGCTGCTTAGCGATGTATAAATAATATTGATAGGCTTTTGATTGATGATCGCCTGAGTGAGTCGCGCAACGATAAAGATATCAGGAATGTTAAGCTGAGACGGGGCTTCGACTGGAAAACTTGTATCACTGATGGCATCGAATCCATCTGAGATATTATTGGCAAGTTTAACTAGAGTTCTGCGAGCATCGTGTGTAAATAATGGGGTAAATTTATCTGACTGGAAGTATTTTTTTTGCTTTGTGTCATAAGTCATGTTGTTAGGACATAACTCTTTATAGTAATTAAGGTCTCGACTAGCAGCAGTTAAGCCTTTTTCAAAATGACTAACAATTTCAGCACGAGTAACAAAACCAACAAAAAGTAGTTTAAAATCTATATAAGCAAGTCTTTGTTTTTGAATAAAATTAGCGTCTTTCAAGTCCATTGAATAATCTATATAACCAAACTAGTGAACTCAGTATGTTCCGAAAGTGAACAGACATCAACCAATATTATTTAATAATAAATAATTTTCAGGTAGTTGAGTTTACTCGCCATTAATAATGGTAGTTCTGATTCTAAAAAACGAACCATTCATCAAGAATGAGTCATCATATAAATTTTACCGTTAATCTATAGTATCTTTGACTAAAAAATTATTCCCCACCAACATTAAGCTGGTGATAATTTCCATCTGGCGGTGATGTCAGATATATCAAAAATTAAATATGAAACAATACTTCTTCTTAAAGAAAAACAAAACAATAGTGCAACTTAATAGCATTACGTTTTAGGTTAAAAAATACCAAAAAGTAAACCTGTAATAATACTTATAGGACCGAAACCAGTCACTTCATCTGTTATAACACTTGATGTTACCTCTTCCGTAATAGGAGTAGAGCTATCTGAAACAGACTCTAATTCTGCGATACTTTGTTTAATATCACTATTCAATTCATCATTGGTTATCCCAGAATCTCCCACTGTTTCTAATTTACTTGCCACCTCTGAAGTCGCTATTACTTCTATATCAGAATACCTATCAAAGTGCTCGTTAACATAGGAGGAACTATCTGTAGCTTTAAGTTGAACTTCGTTTACCGAACCATTATCTGAGCTAATTATTACGTCAGAGCCGGGATTGTTTATATCTTGATGAAGAACAGCTACGTCTCCAGTATCGCCACTATTAATTGCATCAACATATAACATTTCATGATAAACACCTTTGGTATTACTCATTATGCCTTGAAGTTGTTCTTGGGGTAACTCTGAAAGATATGCTCCTATTTCTGGCTCTGACAAATTAGAAAGCGCTGGGTTTGCTCTTTGCATCGCATCAACAACTAGACTAAATTTGTGTTCATCAAGTTGTTGATGTCCTGTCATTAACCCTGCCACACCAATAGCTACAACCAATGCTGTTGCAGATAATGCATTAAGGTTCCTTTCAGGAATTACAATATAATGTTTCTCTCCTCTACGTTCAATTTTTGAAGATGTTTTGAGGTTTTTAGATACATTTTTCCCAAAGCTCACTGCATCTTTAAAATTGTAAAATTCAAATTCAAGGCTCATAAAATTTCATAACCTACAATATTTTTCATACGTAAATTTATTTCAAAATAAAATATAAACACATTGGTATTAGAACAGTTGTGATGGTGGCTACAAAAAGAACAACTTTATTATTTAGAGATAGCTTTTTGTTCTGCTCTAACAATAATGATTCAAGTACTTGATGTCTTTCTTCTTGTTCTTTTGAATTCTTATCTGAATATGTAGAAAGCTTTTCACTAACTTGATTAATCAATTCATTTATATCTTTATTGGCTTTATTGACTCTTTCGATATCCTGCCTTATGTCAATATGAGCATTTAGGGACTCATCTCTCATTACACTAACTTTTTCAATAAACTCATGTGAAAATTCAGATATTTTATTTTTCACATCACTTTTCATTTCTTTCAAAAGTGAATTTTGAGATTCAATTTTACTCTCAAGATTACTGATAAAGTCAGTGTAATTTTTAAGTGTTACCGAGAGATTTTCTGCTGATTCTTTAGATAATTCAGTTGTTTTTTCAATTTGTAATTCTACATTTGAAATTCTCTTTATTACATCTCGATACTGTTCTATTTCTTGGGTTTGTTCTTCTAAATCAGAAATAACATTCTCTAATTTTTCTAATGAAACTGACATACTGTATCCTTCATTAAAGACGTTAAACCTTTAATTTTATTTAATTTATATTCCAATAAAGTACTCAGCGAAAATTCATCATTTAAGTGGCTATTAAGCACTCTTAAAATATTTTCATCATCAAATACTTCATGCATAGTCATAGTTAATTCATTTTTATTTTTATCTGATAATTGAGGCGTTATGATCTTTAATAGTTGTTCAATAATTTTGAGCCTATCATGCTCAGAATAGTCATTTATAACTATTAAAGAAGAGGTTAACCTATTCCTTCCATCTGGATCATCAAAGTCATCAAGTATTAATCTTATTACTCCACTGATGAAATTTAGTCCTACATTACTCATATAGCTTTCTAGAAAACGACTAAGTTGATCTTTGACTGCATTCAATTCCGATGTAGTTAAAATATCTTCAGATACGTCATCTTCTTTTGTCTCATAAAATACATCAAACCATCGTTCAAATTCATGGGGGTTATCAGCAATATGCTGAAGTAAGTAACTAGATTCATTAAATCGGAAATAGTTTTCTAAAGCTATTTTAAACTCACTATTTGTAATGTTTCCATTTGATAAAGATAGGCATTGCTCATATACATTCTTTAATGATTGCCTTCTGTTATATGCAAAATGCTCATATGACCAAAGTAATAGAACAACAAAATAAAATTCTAATTCAGTAAACTTATTATCCCATCTCATTTTAACTAAGGTTTTAAAACGCCCTGTTGGGTTCTCTAATAAATTAGAAATCTTAAAATCGCTATCATATTTATGAATTGTTTCTTCCAAAGCAATTTTAACCGTTTGTTCTCCATGGCGAACAAACTCTACTTCGTATGTACCAGAATAAAAATTATCTACTGTCCAATCACTAACAATTCCAATTTGCACTAAACGATAAATTGCTTTTTGAACTTTACTTTTTTCAAAAGATAAAACTTTACTATCAATGATTTGCGTAAGGTCTCCATCATGATGATAATACGTGCGATATAATAGTTTTAACAATTTAAAATCATCATTTATTGTATCTAAGCCATTAAGAAACATAAATAAATTTGTATTTATGTCACTTTTGCTGTTTTTTAAAGTAACTTGATGTTTTTTTAATTCCTCTACTGTTATATCAGGAGACCATAACTCATTAATTTTTGTATAATTTTCAGGACTTAATAGTACAACACAATCAGCAGGCTCATCGACAAACTGAAGTTTATCTCGACCTGCTCTACCAGCCTCTTGATAAAGTGCCTCCATCGAACCGGGCATCCCATAATGAATAGTAAAAGCAATATTTCCTTTATTTACCCCCATACCAAATGCCTTTGTTGCTGTTAGCATGTGATAGTCATTACTTTTAAATCCTTTCTGTACTTTCTTTTTGTATAATTCAAACTCCCCATTAGACATAATAGGATTGCCAAAGTCTTTTGGAACACTGCCCGAATAGTAATGTACTTCCTCATTCAACTCAGTGCTAAGGGAGCCTGCAAGCGGATGACAACCTTTGTCGCCATTAACATGTGGAGTAAAAATAATGCCACATTTTCTTTTATTCTCAGGTTCTTGTTGCCACTTTAGTTTCAACCGCCAAGCAAGTTTTTTCAGTGCTTCATCTTTATTACCTTGATCATTTATTACGTCAAAATAAAGCTCTTCTCTAGTGAATTTAAGTGGTGTTTTAACGTTGACATCATTAATATGAAATTCACTTTGAATATCTTTTAGTACATTAACAGAAGCTGTTGCAGTTAAGCCTATATAGGTGGAGTCAGGCGCAAATTTATTAATAGCGTTAGCTAGGTTCAAATAGGAAATTCTAAAGTCATGTCCCCATTCAGATAAACAATGGACCTCATCAATAACAGCATATGCAAAGGTACTAAAATTATTTAACTTTAATAGTTCTTGTCTAAAAGCTTTGCTCTGAAAACGTTCTGGTGAAATATAAATAAAGAAATATTTTCCACGAGAGAATTCACTTTGTACACGCTCTTTCTCAGCAGCAGTTTGGTCGCTTGATATAAAGTTTGTTCTTTCTATTTTTACAGAATCTAAATCTATTTTTTGATCATACATTAGTGATTTTATGGGGCAAACAACAAAACTAACAGCAGGTTGTAAAATAGCTGCTAATTGATAACAAATTGATTTACCTGACCCTGTAGGTAATAAACCTATTGTATCATTTCTCATCAAGGCTGAAGTAATGATCCCCAGTTGTCCTTCCCTGAATGAAACATTTTCAATGTTAGGTAAAAATAGGTTTTCTAAAAAAAACTCTAAGCTGGCTTGATGAGGACTACCATCGCCTAACTTAAATGAGTATTTTATAGGCGCAGAAGTTGATAATTGAAAGTGATCATAATCTCTATATTCAACACCGTTTATTGAGTTGCTGTCATCAGAATTATAAACTTTATATTCATCAAGATAATGTGTTCTCACATAGATAATGTCAGGGTTTGTTTGAAATTCATCAGTGAATCTTTGACATAAACTAAAATCTATCTTCAAAGTATTTTTGCTAGAAAAAGCATCCTTTTCATCTAGATACTTAATTGAGTACTTTATTGGAGCAAATTCGATATTTTGTAATGAGAGTAAATTTGATAACCATAAAGAAATATCTTCAATAGCAAACTCAGCAAAGTCTTTTGTGTCCCGACATTTGATTTCAAAATTCCAGTGGTCCGTTAATGTTAAATCGCCACTTTCTAACAATTCAAGTAAGACAATTTGTAATCTCATGATAGCTGTAGCGACTAGATTTGGAGCTGAGTAATCCCTATTCTTTAAAACTGATTGTTTATAATCTCCTAAAGTAATAGCTTTAGTTTTATCTTTTACTCTTTGTTTTCCACTGATTACCTCTTTCTCTAAAAAGCTAATTAACCACTTCATCTTATCTTGAAATGACTTGTTCTCTGTGCTTATTTCAGAGGTTGTTAGCCTGAGAGTCTCAACACCATACTTTCTTGCATATGAATCTCTAAAATTGTCATTTTGCTGATTAGCGATGTGCTGCTGGCCATCAATTTCAATTATTAAAGCAGCTTGAGGTAAATAAAAATCAACATATTGATTATATAAGGACTCTACATAAACCTGTGTTATATCAAAAAGCTTAACTTCGGGAATGATTAAGTTCTTTATAAAGGAAAATTCACCTAAATATTTACCAATTAACTCATCATAAAACTTCTTCGCGGGAATAAAGTTTGAGGCGGTGTCACCTTTAATTATTCTATGCCAGTTAAGGTTTTTATGATCTATTAAGGCATTTTCACAGGAATCAAAATGGTCAAAATTAATGTTCCCTAATTTTGATTGTAAAAACCGCGAAAACAACGAAGGCTTTCCTCGTTGAAGCATATTCTTAAGTATATAGATAGCGGGAAGATATTTAGAACGTTCTGATTCAGAAACAACTGAATAAGATGAAATGTTTTGTACAATAAAGTTATGATTGGTGTTGCTATAGTTCGCGCTAAAACTCTTAGATACTTTATCTTTAAATTTATCTCCCAAAACAAGGCTTTGTTTTTCACTAACTATGTCAAAAAGCTTTAAAAGCCTCTTGTTTTGATATATGGATTGATGAGAATCTCTAGACAGTAATGTTTTGACTAATGTAAATATATATATCTTGGCGTTAGGGTGAGTTTGGTGCAGTGCCCTTGCTATTTCATTCGTTGTCGCACCTGTTGTAAAAACATCATCAACAATAAGAAAAGAAATGTCTTTTTTACTCTGAAAGTCATTTGATGACTCGTATAAGCCATTTATCTGACTATACCTTTGTGGCCTAGATAGTTTTGTTGACTTTAATGTGGCTTGGGATTTTTTTAAAAAAGATGGCAGATAATCTGCACCAATTTTTTTAGCTATTATTTCTGATAACGTACACAAGTTGTTTTTTTTCGTGACTAATTCATTGTGCCCTAATGCTCTTAAAACAATATCGACTTTAGGGAGGTATTCAGCTATTTCATTTAAAAGTAACGACCACTGCTTCAAGCCATTATTTTTATCATCTTTAAAGTCCAATACCTTATTTTTAATTTTTCCATCATAATAACCAATATAATAATGATTTTTTTGATTAACGATGAAGTCATTATTTATGACATTATCTTCAAGTGAAGTATCAACTAACCCAAGAACATCTTTAACAAAATCAAAGTAACTAAATTTTGATATTTGTAAATGAGCAAACTCTCCCCATTCAACACCAAAAAATTTAACACCCGCATTATTAGCTGTTAAATAGTCCGTTTCATTATCTCCGATATAAACACATTCATTCGATTGAATGTTAAAATGAGAAATACATTTTTCTAGTGACTCAGGCGATGGTTTTTTCATGGTTACGTCATGATAACCAAGAATGTAACTAAAATTTATTTTGTGGTACTTCAGTATTTTTTCAATATAGCCTTTAGGCGCATTACTGGCTATTGCACATTCAATACCCAGATCATGAAGTTCATTTAGAGCTTCTTTCACTCCAGAGTAAACTGAAGTTTTATGTAAATTTCGGAATACTTCTCCCCATTTACTACCATCCATCGAAGGTTTTAATTGGCTGGAATCAACTAGAGTCATATCAAAGTCGAATACTACACATCTAATCAAAGTAACGTTCCTTGTACTTTCTTTTCAGAAATTAGCTCTAATTCTTTTTTATGTAGCTTTTCGAGTATATTCAGGTATGAAGACTTAGTGTACGGTTCAACTTCCGAATCATTAGATATTGAGATAATCCCTGAAATTTGCTCAATATCTTTATCTTGATAACCACTTTTCGTGTGGTCAGGAACATAAATTAGACGGTTTTCTTGTTTAGCTGCGTTTACCGCATGCATTGTCCCGCCATTACGTGATGTTTCAATCGGGAAAACAGCTAAAGAAATACCCGTTTGAATTCTATCCCTTTTTATAAATAAAGGGGGGCTAATTGTTATTCCGGGTTTATTTTCTGAAATAAGAAGACCGCCATGAGATAAGATATTATCAGCTAATGGTCTATTCTTACTCGGCTGTACATTTTCTACATCAACCAGTACGGCAATAGTTTTACCTTTGCAGGTTAGGCACTCTTCATGAGCTATAGCATCAATTCCAAGAGCTAACCCACTAACGATGACAAACCCTGATGAAACTAAAAAGCTCGTTGTTTTAGCTGCTATTGCTTTTCCAAGGGGAGTATTGTTTCTTGTTCCAACAACTGCAACATTTCGATTTTGAGAAAATAACTCAATGTTTCCTTTACAAAATAATAGTGTCGGTGGAGACTTTATTAATTTAAGAGATTTGGGGTAAAGCTCACTGGTGATTGCTACAACTTTGATCCCTTTAATCTCCAAGGACTTAATTTCTTTATTAGAATGGCTAATAGCTTCGTTTAATAATTCTTTATTAGGGTAGAATTCAATAATTTTTTTGTGACTGGATAAATTTGAGATTGTCTCTGTATCGTTAAAAACTAAATCTAATAACTTTGTTTCATTTGAATCATTAAGTTCATCAATTAATTTAATAATAGTAACAGGTCCAATTCCTTTTATACTTTGAAGAGTAAGGATTTCACTTTCATGCATTATTTAATATTTCCATATAATTAAACTCTGTACACAATAATATACTAACGATGCCTCTTAGCAACGGTTAAGACATTGATTTAAAATATAGTTGTAGTATTTGATAAAGATAAATAAATGTGACTGGCCCTAATTCATGAGACTTTTCCATCTATAGAGCTTTTACGGATCTAACTTGTAGAGTGACTGATATTTTAATATTTCAAAATTTCAGTCACATTATTTAGGATTCCGTCAGCAAAGTTAATGATCACTTGTAGCCAACTGCGGACATTAGCTTTTGTGAATCCTTGATCATATTTTGAAGAATATTAGCTAGGATTTTCTACTTGGCTGTGGGACGCGTTTAAGCTCATTGCTGCCGTTCATATTAGGTTATTGAACGTAATTAAGTGCTATAAGTTGCTATAGTTTTTGAAAGATAGTCATCTCAACGAAAAATAAATTATTATCCAGAGGCTATAGTCGCTACCATTAAAGCTTTACTTTTAGGGGATGGCAATCTTAATTTTTAGATTGATAATAATATTACCACTCCAAAGCTTTTATCGACTTATATAAAGTTACTAAATGATGATCTGACATATCCATTAAGGGTTCATACATAAAAGAATTTAAATGGATATTTTCAGGAGTAATCAGTATAACTTGATTTAAGACTCTTTTAATTTTAGAGAAGTGCTCACTAAAAGGTGTGTTTTCTTTAATTAAACGGTCAAATAGCTTACCTGTTTGTGGGGCTTTTACCTTTGATTTATCTTTAACGTTAGCAAACATAAATTCTTCAGCCTTTAAACGAATTGCTATTGATAAGGCGACTTTTCGCTCAAGGCAAACTTCGTCACTACAGACTGTATTGCTTAATTCATCAGCGGTAGAATAAATCAAATCAATTATCAAACTTTCTTTATTGAAAACATCTGTATTTAGTATTTTGGGTTTTATAACACTTTCAATTATTTTATCTAAATCTTTTATTTTTAAATCTTTAGTATCTACTTTTATATGTAACATCGAAGTGAGATTGTTATATGAGTCACAGGAGGTTCCGTCTTTATATTCAATTAAATTTCTCACAAATGGAATCATTGATATTAAAATAGATGGGATTTCATGATACTTGTTTTTCCAAAGATCAAAAGGGTTCGAGACTGTTTTCTGACCACCTTTAATGAGTTTGATTTTATTATCAAATTTTTGTGCTATATAGGAATTATCCCATTTCGCAGTATCCAAAACCCTTGCTTGAAATGTTCTATAAAAATCAAAATTGTGAGTCAGAACAATCATTCTGAATGACTCTTCTTCTGAAATTTCTTTTAAATATTCGATAATTGCATATTTATTTTTATAATCGAATGAATCTGCAATATCATCAATAACAATAATAGTGTTATCTTTTCTTTTGGCTCTAGCTTTGAATTCAAATATTACATATAAAAGGTACATAGCCCTTCTTTCTCCAATAGAAAGAAAGTCGAGGGCATTCAATTGCCCTCTATCAAACGTTACCTTCTTATTTGTTTCAGGTTCTGTGAAGGTAAATACAATATTTGGTGCTTTAGTTCCTAATACTGCATTTATTTTATTTTCGATAGATATCTCGAAAGGAACGTGAAAACGTTCTTTAAAAGTAATTACTGCTTCTTGCCATAGAGTATTTTCTGATCCAGCCTCCAATTCAATTTTTTTTAATTCTTCTTTACTGTTGTTGAATTGCTTTAATAGTTCATCAAATAACTCTTTATTGGAAATGTAATATGATGACCAAACTATTTTTTTGAGTTTATCTATACTAGCTAATTCTGAGGATATTTCGGGATAAGTTTCTAGAATCTCTTGGAAATATTTAACTGGCGCAGCCCCACCAATAAGTTTTTCATTAATAGTTTTTAGCTTACCATTACCTAATAATTTTTCTTTTTCAGCTTCAATAAAAGAATGAAAATCTTTATGCTCTGTTAACGTATCGGTCGAACCATTTAATATAATCTTATGATTAGCTTTGAAAAAGTTTTCTTTCTTTAAAGCTGCTGATATTGTGCTGGCTTTGGTAGGGTTGAAAACGCCTTTATGAAATAAATCTGACTTATCTATTAACTCATTATATTTTTCAGTATATTCCGCAATATCTACTTGAATTTCATCTGATTGCACTAGTTCCATTACTTTTAGATCGAATAGTTGCTTATAGTCAATGTTCCCAAATGCATCATTTCCTAAATTTAGTTTTACTATATTTTCTATAGCTTCGAAAATACTCGAACAATTGAAATCTTTACAAATTTGAATTTCGACATCAAGAGCTTTAACTTTTGATATTTTGTTTAAGGCTGTGATTAGCTTTTTTTTAGAAGTTAATATTTCTTTAAAAGCATTGTCATATATTCTTTTCTTATCGGAATTTATCAGTAAGGTTGATATGTTTTTTGATTCAAAAGATTGTTCAAATGGTTGGATAACTAATATTTGATTCTTGCTAACTTCGACATTATTAAATGTGACATTATATTCAGGGACTTTATTGAATAATTTTTCTTGAGGTTGCTTACCGTTAGATAAATCTAGGAATGTCCGTGCTAATGACGTTTTCATTACTCCGTTTGGAGCATAAATTAAATTTGATTTCGATTTTGTAAAGTCGAGAGTTTCTTTAAATTCATCTATTCCGTAGCAATTTTTTAAGCTTATTGACAGTGTTGTCATAATCATTTCCTTATGAAAAATTTATATTATATGTTTCTTTGAAATAGTCTATCTACATCATCGAAGTCTACATCTTTATTGTTTTGTTGTTCACTTCGTTCATAACGCTCCTCATCAACCATAGCTTCTTGTAATGACGTTCTTATATGTTCTGAATCTACATATTCTATTAAGCTTTCTGTTAGGTTTGTCACTTCAATTACATCATTACTGTATTCATTTAATGCTTGATAAATATAATCTTCAGCGTGTCCATCTATTACTTGTGTATGTTCTAAATCCTCATAATCTAAATTTTCAGCAGTAATCTTTTCATCCACTTCTTCATGGGCCTGATCTGACCAATAGCTCATTACAGCGTCTTCAAAAAGCTTTGAAAAATCATTGTTGGAAAAGGTAGAAGCTTTATCAATTAACCCAGAAATAATAAATAATTCCAAATGATCTGGATTAAGTTTTAAACTTGAAGTTATTAACTTGTCCCAGTCAACATTATGTCTATTTAACAGTCCCTTAGAATATATTCTATTGAAAAGTAGTAATGTTCTATAAAGGTTTTTATTGTTAACTCCATAGGTATTAACTTCACTTATAAAACTTTGAATATATCTTTTATCATTAGGTTTATTTTGGGTATAAGATTCTAATTCTGAAAAAATATAAGTATATAAATTAAAATATTTTCTATTATGATCTTTTGAATAAACTAAATTTAATATTTTATCAATTGAAATATCAAAATTAGTTAGAGTGATTGATTTTTGATTTTTTAATAAAAATAATGATGCGATAGATTCAATAGAGTTACGGGAAATCATTAATATTGATAACTCTTCTGGATTTTTTAAAATTTTAGGTAAAACATAATCTGCAATTGAGGGGTTAAATAAATTATACGATGCAACTTCATTGTCTTCATTAATATATCTATTCAATAATGAACCCGTTAATACCTTCAATGATTTTTGGAAGTTTATTTCATTTATATTTAAATTTTTAAAATTACAATAATCAATATAATTTGTATAAATTTCATGCTCAGGAACAGGATGATTATTTATTACTACTAAATTAACAATTACCCTCTGTATGTCATCAACTTGCTGTTCAAAAACAAACTCCCAAACATCTTTAGGGTTGTCTATTTGACTTGTAATTTTCTCCCAATACTCATTACTAGTAAGACCTTTATACCTTTGGGTATCAGTGATAAAGGAAATAAGCCTCGGATTGAAATTTTTATGTTCAATAATTACTCTATATCTTTTTAGATAATAAAATTGATCTATATATTCCGTTGATAAGTTGGAAAAATATATATGGTTGTATAGTATTTGGGCTTTATCGAATCGGTCAAGCTTAGTTATATTTAATTCAAATTCATTCCTACCAATCTTATTTATTTTAAACAACTCGGAATGTAGCTTTCCTTGATTTAGAATTGAACTTCTTGATGTTAAAATAAACCTTTTGTTTTCTTGGCTTTGAATAGCTTTCATGAACTGGACTATTTTAGAGTCTTCTCTGTTAAATAAACCGTCAAGGTAATTTCTTCCTAGAAAATCATCAAAATAGAACAACTGATTCGACTCTGTTGATAACACACTCCAAGCAGAATCTAAATCTCCGTCAATTTCTATGAATTCAAATCCATTTGTTACATATTGATAAGATAAGCTTTCAGCTAATGTGGTTTTACCAGCACCTGGTTCTCCTGTAATGATCAAACACTTAGTTTCTTCTAAGATCTCTTGGGATGCATCATGGTTGTGGGTTTTTACGTAATATTTGCATTTAGATTTAATTTCAGCGAGTGAATATGCGCTTTTGGAATAAACACCACTATTTAAAATTATAGAAAGGATATTTATATTACTAAGCCACAATTTATAATGATTCTTTTCTACATGCGAATAATCTGGCTTTCTAAGTAAATCATTTAGATTTTCTTTTCCGTAAATGTCGCACGAACTTAAATAAGGGTGAAATATTTTACACAGTTCTGACTTATAAGATTCTTTTAAAGGAAGGGAAGTAATGAAGATATATTTTTTAGGATTAAGCTTTTGAACTTTATTATTTTCAACCGTTTTACAGTGATATTTTAATTTGGCGTAACCTGAAGTTAGCCAGTGTTTCACCTGTATAACAACAATTCCATTTTCGTTATCAATATACTTTCCATCAATACCTTGATCTTTACCTGATTTAAATCGGTCAACTTCGATATTTTCTTTTATAGAAATTATGTCCCTAGCTAGAACCTCAAATTCTTTGTCATTAAGTGTTCCAAAGTCATAATCATTCATACTAAACATTCTTCCTGAATTAACACATATAATATTGGTGTGAAAATTGATTTAAATTATTGTCATTTCTTTCGTATGTTCAATTATTTAGCATTAAAGTAAAATTGTATAGCCTTTAAATTGGAGATGGTTAGGTTAAACATAGGAAATACCTATATTACTGCGTTACTAGTTTAAAGGTGACTGACCGCAATGGTGGCATTTTTGCCAGTCAGGTTATTCGATTAATTGGTAATATTTATAGTCAAAAAATGCGTATTTATATCTGTGGGGAACTTCCGCTATCGTATCTTTGTTAACATTGAGCCAATAATAATTGGAGCATTTTTCAATTAAGCGTTTTGTGGTAAAAAGACATGATTATCTTTAATCTCACTTGGTGACTTATCATATCAAGCATTATGCTAGTCAAATAACTTCCCATAAATTAAACAAACAGTCTTACTTACATTCATTGATTAAATTATTACCCGAACCTTGTGCTTTACAAATTAGCTTGTTCCGCTCTATCTCCCAATCGCTGATGGGGTCTTGATCATCCCATTGCTCAAGCATTGTCTTTTTCTCAGCACTATATTCAAAACCTAAATTGTCACCATATTCACCTAACAAATAAAGCTGAATACGAGCGATATCACCTCTAACTTCTTCTGATGGCTCAACCACTTTATTTAAGGAGTCATATTCAAAGTCACATTGCCCGTAAGAGCGCTTCTCTCCAATAATTTCGTTATAAGGTAAATTACTTCTATCAGCATTAACCTCACCTATAGCTGGTGTTAAATTCACCAAGTCATTATGAGCATTGCGAAATTCATCATTAACTTTTTGACAACAATCTCTACCTGATTTGAGTTTTCCATTAGATTTAACGCATTGTGGAAATTGATTTCTTTCACTGCCCCAGCAAGCTAGGTGGCTACCCATTTTACTTGCAGGTAATACATGCTCCCATTCTATTCTATTATCCCTAATATTTTCTTTGCCTGAACTTGTTATTGGTGTTCTTGGCTCATAACCACAGCTAGCCTGATCAACTTGTTTCTTATTGTTAAATGCACAACCACAATAGAATGACTTATGGTGATCTTTATAAACTTGAGTTAATGCTAATTTTTTAGCTTTACTGAATGAGCTTGGTATATCTGCTGAATTACTAACAACAGTTATAAACAATAAAAGGAATAGGAAAAATTTCATATAGTTATTCGCTTGTTAAATAATATTCATCTAATGTTATAGAGTAATTTATGAATTCAAGGATGACATAATGAACCAACAACTACCACCATGGGCCTTAGTTAAAACTTGGCTAGAAATTATTCTACAAGAAGATATTACAGAGCATGTAAAAGATAAGCGCCATAAGATGTTAACCTATTATTTTGGTTCAATTGAACTTGCAGATATGTATGTTGAGCAGAATCAGCATAATTTTAAAAAAGCATCATAGATAATTGCTTAGGATAATAAATTCAGTATCAACAAATAGTTTTAGGAATATCTCTTCATCTACTTCTATATCCGGGCGAAATAAAATTTCGCCTCATTTCCCATTTTTGTGTTTGCCATGCCGCTGCGACTTCGATTATTCCATTGCCATATCGGTTATTTATATGAGCATAACACTGCATTAAAGAAAACAGCACTAACTGATTAGTGCTGAATTCAAATTCGCTTTTGTATCAGTACATTTGGCAAGTAGAAAATAACAGTTGGATAGCCAACTGTTATTTTTCCATTCAAACAACTTGTAGACTTTATTTTAATTACTAGTAAATGTATAACTAGAAGAAAATGTATCACCTGTTTCTTGAATTTCAAAACTAAAATTAAGCGTTACTGTCGCCCCTCTAGTTAAAGGTGAAATTAATTCAAATTCAACTTCCGTACCATCAACTAACTCATAATCATCAGATATAACTGTAAAAGATGGAGTAACTTGTGTCGTATTATCTATCACAGCAACATTGATAACCGTAAAGTTTTGCCCTTCAGCTAGCAATTTAAAAGTGCCCAATGAGTACGTTGTAGGGGTTGGAATGCCTGATACACTTGCAGTCACAGTTCCATTTGATGAATATGGTAATGAAACTTCATTAAAGGTTCCTCCGAAAAAGCTTCCACTATCTTTATATAATCTAACTTTAGGCTGTATTGCTTCAATTGTAACATTATCAGATAAACTATCTTCCAAACCATCATTAACAGTTAAACTAAAAACATAACTTCCATCCAAATCAGGTGTGAAACTTGGAAGTTCGACTTGTTCATTATCAAGTACAGAACTACTTCCTGTTGGTTTTGATACAAAAGACCATGTATATGATAAGAGATCGCCATCAGCATCTGAACTTCCAGTTGCATCAAGTGACACTATATTCCCAGCGAGTACGTTCTGATCTATGCCTGCATTAGCTACAGGAACAGAATTTTCTGTTGCTGCAATAATAGTTATTGTGTCTGCTACACTATCTTCGGTGCCGTCATTAACAATTAGTTGCGCAACATATGTGCCATCAAGATCAACCGTAAATGTTGCTATAGCACTAGATGAATCACTTAATGATGCACTGCTATTTTCAGGTAAAGTTGTTAATGACCATGTATAGATTAATGTATCACCATCAGAATCTGAACTTGCACTAGCATCAAGTGTAACCACTGATGTGGTAACTACGTTCTGATCATTACCTGCATTAGCTACGGGAACAGAATTTACTGTTTCTGCAATAATTATTACAGTATCAGCTACACTATCTTCAGTGCCATCATTAACGATAAGTTGCGCGACATATGTACCATCAATATCAACCGTAAATGTTGGTACAGCACTAGATGAATCACTTAATGATGCACTGCTATTTTCAGGTAATGATGTTAATGACCATGAGTAAGACAGTGTGTCTCCATCAGAGTCAGAACTTGCACTAGCATCTAGTGTCACTATAGTAGTGGTTACAACATTTTGATCTGTACCTGCCTCTGCAACAGGAACAGAGTTTGGGGTTGTTGCAACAATAGTCACAGTGTCAGCAACACTATTTTCTGTACCATCATTAACAATAAGCTGAGCAACATATGATCCATCAATATCAGTCGTAAAAGTAGGTGAAGCTTCGGTTGAATTAGTTAATGATGCACCACTATTTTCAGGTAATGATGTTAATGACCAAGAATAAGACAGTGTTTCTCCATCAGAGTCAGAACTCGCACTAGCATCAAGTGTAACCACTGATGTTGTCACAACATTCTGATCTATCCCGGCATTAGCTACAGGAGCTTGATTTTTTGATGAATCAGAAACTGAATCAGTTCCTGAACCACCGCAAGCAGTAAGAGTTGATAGTAGCAAAACAGTTACAAATATATTTTTCATTTTTAATACTCTACGTCCTGTGATTATTAAGAACTAGGCTGGACGATAAAAAGCCTAGATCTATTAAGATGCTAAAATGTTTGATAAACAAAAAAGCAAACTGGTTTAAATTGTTTAAATTTAGAACGGTGGTTCATCCCAATCAATATCATCTATCTGAGGGATACTCTGTGGCTGAACATTTTTTTGCCCCGATATTCCTGAGCTATGTGTTGGCAAACTTGAAGGGATATTCGATGGATGACTAGCAGGTGTTGCATAATTATTGTTGTTAATTTGATTAACATTTTTGTTATTAGCAGCACCTCTATTTTCAACGTTTTTTAAACTCTCAAGTATTTGCATCGTACTAGCATGCACTTCAGTAACATATCGATCATGGCCTGTTTGATCTTGCCATTTACGCGTTTTTAAGCTGCCTTCAATGTACACTTTGCTTCCTTTTTTAAGGTATTGGCCTGCAATTTCAGCAAGCTTTTTAAACATAGAAACCCTGTGCCACTCAGTTTTCTTCCGTTGCTCTCCGGTATTTTTATCTTTCCAGGTCTCAGATGTTGCTACGGTGATATTTGCAACCGAATCGCCATTTTGAAATACTCGTAGGTCAGGATCTTGACCTAAGTTTCCGACTAAAATTACTTTGTTAATGCCTTTACTAGCCATGATTTTCCTAATTTATTAATGAAGTGTTTCAAGTGAATTGTTATCAAATAATGATGCTAAGTTTTGAAAAGGGTTATTGCTTATATGGTCTGTTTCGTCATCCAAAACAGATAGAGGATTTTTATATTCTTCATGAAGTTTTTTCATTTCGGCAACATCAGACGGTGTTAACAATCCCATCTTTATTGCCAGATTTGATATTTCAATAGAGCTTAACCATAAAGTCCGTTTCTCTAATAGTGGAGATGTTAATGATTTTTCAAGGTCAGCGATTCGACAATAATCATCATCAGTAGCCTCAGTATCTAATCCATACATATGTGACATATCCACGCAAATTGAAAGACCACTAAGCGTGTTAAAATTTTCTTCGGCTATAGATATTGATTTATTAAGTTGTGCCCAACCTGATGCTTTTTTTCCTATTTCAGCATTAAATTTTTCTTTTAATTTTAATTCACAAAATATAAGTTCATTAGCTGTAGGCTCAGCGATAAAATCAATTTCTCTAAACCTTACATTTGATTTTTTGTCGGTAAATTTGAGGATTCTGTTTTTATTTTCATTTGATATTGAAGAGAAGATGTTTTGAACAACAAACTCCCATTTCAAGAGCGCTTTGTTATAGCTAGATGCATAATGGTCAACAGACTTATATTGACGAACTTTGTCACTTAATCTTTTATATTTTCTGTTATTTCTTTTGTATGCTGGTGAAGTAGCGCTAATTAATTCAACATTAAAATATTCAGAGTTCATCATAATTGTTCCGCTTTTATTGGGTTCAATTATAGAAACGTGCTGAAGTAGTAAAAATTAACAAAAGTTTGAAATTTATATTTAAATAACTTAAAAAAGTCAGGGGGGTCAAATTAACTAAAATGAACACCCCACCGCAGGAAGCGAGGTAACTGGTTATTCATCAAACATTGCTAAGCGTAACAATGTCAATTCTGATATTTTATTTAAATGGATAAATAAAAGTAAAATTTGATATTAATGTTCAATAGCTTTTCTATAAGTAATTGAAAAGCTTAGATGAGAGGGAACTTAGAGTTAAACCTACCGCCAAGTTCTTATTCAAAGTGTAAATGTTAGCTGAATAGAGGTTATATCTCCCCGTGTCGAGTCAACCATTCAGTAGCGCTTTCCATCCCCTTGTTATGGGCCGTTTTAAATAACTCAATGGCTTTTAGATAATTAACTTCTACACCATGTCCTTCGAGATACATAAGAGCTAATTCATAACAAGCTCCCTCATTACCTTCTTCAATAGCTATATTAAAAAATGAAACCGCTTTATCAAAGCTATTATAAACTTCAGGGCTGTCATACTTATAAATAGTACCTAACGAATATGCTGCACCTGACATTTCATCCTTATCTTCAGATTGTAAGGCTTTCATGTACCAAAAAATGCTTTTTTTGATATCCCGATTAACACCTTCTCCTCTTTTGTAGGCACGAGCTAGATTTTTATATGAATTAGTATCCCCCAGCTCTGCTCCCAACATATAAAAAGAAAAGGCTTTATCTGGATTAAATACGCCATACAGTTTATCACTATAAATATAACCCAAAAACCAGAAAGCCTTTGCATAACCTCCATTCCCCGCCATTAAGAAGTATTTAATTGCCTTTTTAAGGTCTTCGTCTTGTCCCATGCCATCAATGTATATTAGCCCCAATTTAAAGGAAGCCTTTGCATAACCTCCATAAGCCGCCATTAAGTAATATTTAATAGCCTTTTTGAGGTCTTTGTCTAATCCCGTGCCATGACGGTATATTTCCCCCAATTTAAAGGAAGCCTCTGCATAACCTCCATTAGCCGCCATTAAGTAATATTTAATAGCCTTTTTGAGGTCTTTCTCTTGTCCCATGCCATAATGGTATATTTGCCCCAATGCATATTGTGAATATAAATGATTTTGTTTTGCTGCCATTAAGTGATATTTCAAAGCTTGGTCATTGTCGCGATCAATGTTACGCCCAACTAAATATATAAGCCCTAAATATTCTTGTGCAGAGATAAAGCCTAGGTTTGCTGACTGTTTTAACCAGTAGATTCCATCATGTATTTTTGATTTATCCTTTAAATACAAACGTCCTAACGAATACATAGCTCCAGTATGTTTATTAGCAACCGCTTTTTTCAACCAATCAACTTCAACAGAAAGATCAGCCCCCTGTTTATTTAAAGTTGAATGATGCTTAGCTAGTTGAAATTGAGACTCTACATCTCCTGCGGTGGCTTTTTCTTTTAAAGCTTTAACATCAATAACTTCAGGTTTGGCAATAATAGATAAGCTGAGATTAGATGAATGAATTTCATCTTGAGTAATATTGATTGTGCTCGTTAGTGCTTGATAGCCTGCTTTAACAATTTTTAGCTTATGCTTACCTAGAGGGACATATTTATGAAATGGTGTGATTCCAGAAAACTGATTATCAATAAACACTTTAGCGCCTTCTGGTGTTGAGAACACTTTTGTATTTTTTCTTTTTATTGGATTAACATTCTGTGCCGTTGTTTTATTTTCTAGACTATTATCAAACTTTCCATTTACATCAAAATGATGTATTGATGATATATAATCCCTCTCGACAGAATATGTAGTTGTTTGTTTATGAAAATTTAACATCTTCCAACTGGCTGGTTTATCAAACTCATCAAAAAACGCTGCTTCTATTCTCCTCCCCAAGTTATCATATTTGTATTTAGCCTTTGCAACCCCATGAATTTGTGTACGTTTTTCATCTCCCCAAAAAAGTGATTCCTCAACCAATTTCCCCCTACCATCATAACTGTATCCTCTTATCAGGGGAGAATTTATGTCTGAATGAGCTAATTCACCATCAGCCCCAAAAAACCTTTCTTCAACTACAGCATTCCTGGAGTCGCGTTTAAAAGCTACTTTTGCAAAACCTTTCTTATTAACGACAGGTTTACCATCAACACCATAATATGATAGGGAATTACGATAACCATAGGCATCGTATGTTATTTCTACCAATGCAGCTTGCATATCACTCATTACTGCAAGTTTGTTATTCTGATCTAAACAGAGGAACTCTTCAATATTGCCATATTCATTCCACTCTTTTTTTGTAATGGCACAACCTAAATAATTTAAACTCAAGTTCCCTTTTGAGTCATAGCAGGTAAGATTAATAACATTGCCATTATCATCATATTCATGTGAAACTTTATGGCACTTTTGAGCTTCATATGTTGGTTGCTCTTTTACACCAAAAAAAACCTCTTCCGCTATTCGACCGTTTTCATCATAGGTGAATTTTTTTATTGCTACTCGCTTGTTTAAATAACTACCCGACAAATCAGTAACGTATTCTTTAAGAACATTACCATTAATCTCAACTTCGAAATGTATTTTTTTATCGCCTATAAAATCACTCTTGTCTTGGGTTATTACATTCCCCCAATTGTCGTAAGTCCATATTGTATTACTTACCTTTCCATTTTTACTTATTTTTTCTGTAACAATCTGACCAAATGAATTATACCAATACTCACTTTGTGAATCGCCAAATTCACTTCCGTTTTTGCCTAATAAATATGAAGATTTGTGTAATCCATTTTCATTTGGGGCATATGCAACTCCATAGTGTTTATTATCCATCGGGGTTGGCGTGCCATAAGGGTTTTGGTATTCACTTTTTAACACATACCCATCTGACGAGTATGTTAGCAAGTGCTGAGATATATCATTGCTTTTTGTGGAAAAACCTTCAAAAAGACTGAGATAAAGCTTATTTTTTATATTAGCTGTTGCTTGATAAAAGCCAGAAATAGCATAGTTGTTATTAAACGATGCTATTACCTGATTGTTTTTACCAAATTCAAAGTTGATGGTTTTTACTTGTTTTGTGGTTTCACTTTTAACTACTACTGAATGAATGCGCCCTTGCTCGGTATATTGATATTCCCATAAGGCATTATTTTCTCTTTTCTCATCTTTTGTTAATGTACCTAGACTATTTACATGACTTAAGCGCTTTAATACTCCGTCTTGATACTCCATTTTATAGCTAAAGGTTCGATGACTCACTTGTTCATCCGTTAGCTCATTTATTCCAAAGGGAACACTCCATTTTTCACCAACAGCCGAATAGTAATACGTTTTAATACGGTGTTTATCCCATTGATAAAGGCCAATGAGTAGTAGTGGAATAATAAACACAAATAACACGCTAAGTTGTTTTTTACTTTTTTGTGTTAATGAGGAACTTAGGTATTCATTCAGTTTTGAGTCACGAATAAGGTTTAACTTAAGGTAAGCTTTACCTTCTTTAAGTAGCTGCTTATCTTTTAATAAATAGTCTTTATTGTTTGATGTTGCTTGTTGCCAGCGCGTATATTGACCATCAATGCTATAGCGCCATAGAAGATATTCTTTAGAATCTACAATCCATTTTTTTAATTCATCCCAATGGGTAAACAAACTGTCATGGGCTAGTTTTACTGCTGAGCTGTCTGCATCTCCTGCTACGCTTACAATTAAATTCGCATCGATAAAACCTTTAATAAGGTTATAAAGTGGTTTGTTAGAGGCAATATCCTCTAACTCAACACACCTTGCAAAAGGCAGTCCTTCAGGGTTAACCCCAACAAAGTAATCAAAGAAAGTTAATGTTGTTTTTTCTGATGCATTACTTTCTTGTAAAACCGTTGATGCGCGATAAGCAATAGCGCCTGTTAATCCACCTAGTGCTTGATAATCTTTGTGTTGCAATACGGTTGTGTTTGTTTTTTCCTCTGTTGCCTTGATATAAAGCTGTTCAAGTAAAAAACTCACCATCGGCAATGCATACGGAATATTGATAGCTTCTTCGATGATAATGGTATCTAGCGCTTCATTATTTTCATCTTTTTGCTCAAAGGTAATACCTGAAAACAACGCTTGCTCGTGAACAATGGCTTCCCACTCTTGTGAGGTTAATTGTGAAGCAACATTAGAAATAATCGGTGAGCGAAGCGCTTGGTTATCGAGTAAGCGCCCTAAGTATTCATTTCGTATGGCCAAGACAATATTTAATGGGGAGAGCGCTTTGGCTAAGCCATCAATAATGCTTAACTCACTGCCAATACTTTCAATATCTTGCTCGCTTTGACTAAACACTTCTTCATATTGGTCTAAGTACAACAAGCATTGTTTAGTCTCAGGTGTTACCAAAGAAGATAAAGACGTTATTCCTTCTTCAATGGATTGATTAAGCATTGAGACTAGCTCATTAATATTTTGGTCTTCTATATCCCAAGCAAGAAATAATTGTTCAAGAATAAACCTTAAAACACCTTGGTTATTCTTTAAGGTATTAGGCGTACAGTATGCCCAGTGCAGTTCATCATATTCCTGCTCTAGCTTGGGAATTAACCCCGCTTTGATTAAGGAGGATTTACCTGTACCACTTGCACCAGAAACAATTAACAAACCACTGTTTTGTTTTATATCACTGTATAAGCGTTCAACATCTTTATCTCGACCAAAAAAACGCACACTGTCTTCATAGTCAAAGCTTTTTAACCCTTTAAAAGGTTGCCAGCGCCCAAGTGGGTCGCCATCGTAAGCGTCACCTAATAATTGACCTAATGTGTGTTGTAATCGCTCAGAAGAAATGAGTATTCCGCCAAGACTCTCTACACGTTTTCGAAGCGCTTCAGGAATGTCTTTATCGTTATCTTGGGGGTAACAAAGATAAAAGGATGAAATAGAGTCTTGGTTTTGCTCTACATATTTACATGTCGATTCAAGTTTCTCAACGATATGACCAATCGCTTTTATATGGCCTGACGTTAAAACTTCACCTGTAGCAAATACAGGATGAGCAAAGGCGCATTTTTTTTGTAAATTGATTCTCCACCAGGCATCAAAACAGGCCAATGCATAGCCTAAACCACTGCTTGAACTCCCTTGTGTGAAATTATAAGTTTCGTTATTACACGCAAGTAAATTAAAACTTGCGCGAAAACGATGTCGCTGCTCTAGCTTGTTAAAAGATACATAAGCTGCTGTAGCTGAGGCCGTTAAATAAGCTTGCTGCTCTTCAAATGATTGAGCCGTTAAGGTTTGCTTAAGCTTGAGGTTTAAAACACCTTCAACATTTGAGTCTCCTACTCGGCTTTCTTGTACTCTAACATCAACATTTAGAATAGTTTCTGTACTGGTTAATATGTAGAGCATTTTTAACTTCCGTATAGTGTCATTAAATTTGTTTTTGACGCAAGCAATGTTACTAATAATATAGTGATTTAAAAAGTGTTTATAAGTGAATACAGTAACTTTACGGTAATTATCTCGCCTTCAAAAAGATAATGCTGATGATTGTATTTCCAGCTACTACTGGTCGCCAAACTGATGCTATAAACCGATATACCATTGGTCAATCGCTTTAATTCGTGCACTTTCCCTACACGACCAATACGTATTACTTGGCTTAATTCTTTTTCCTATCAATTCCCTATAAATCGCACTTTTATTTCTTACAAAAAACGCAAGGCTTAAAGCCTAATTGCTGTAAAAGCGAAGGTTCAAATTTGAACTCTCTGTTATACTTCGAACTGTAATAGCCTTTTAATAAACGTTTAAGCTCTATGAAGTGGTCAACTAATTTTGGCCACATGCTTTCATATTTAGTTAAGCTATTCACTTTTACTCCCAACTATTTATAAAGATGTCCATATTACAAATATCACTTATGAATCAAACCTAACTCTTTCAAACTATTGAATATCTCAAGATCGTTATCAAGTAGCGCTTTTTTCATTAGCTTACCTGCCAATACAGCCTCTTTTCCCCTTAATGGGTTTCCATCTGGGTGCCTCATGGCAAATCCTAGGCAAAATTCTTCTGCACTTTCTATCTCAATCTCAATGTTTTTAACTTTTATATCTTCATTGAAAGAGCGAACCTTCTCAGTAAAAGAACTAACCCCAGACACCAGTTTTTCACAGGTATCATAATAACCATTTTTTTTCGATGACATTACTTCATTTCCTTATTAAATATTTACCTTTAGTGTCTTTTCTGGACAGGATTCGATATGCCCCATTAATTTCAACTACCTTCCCAAACTTTGCTAGATCATTACAGGTGGCTAATGCTTAACTACCTGTCCTCTTTGCCAGATTACATCTCCATTACGTTTAAATCCGATAGCTTTGTATGCCGTAATAGCTGAATACCCATCTAACCAAACAACTTGTCCTAATTCAGGGTTTGGGCAAGCAGCTTCCATCCTTTCAACCCAGCTATTTAAATCCCCTTTTCTTCCTAATGGTTTAGCAATCCAAGCGTCATTCTTTGAAATTTCATTTTGATAGTTATACATAATAGGCTCTCTTTATATTGTTAACTTAAGTCTTATTACCTAAGTTTGTGTCTTCATAAAGAGAAACGATCTATTAAGAGTAAAATTAACAATTTATTTTAAATTAATTGTTATGCCTTTATAAAAAGACAATAACCCATTGAAATTAAGTAATTTAACTACAAGGCGATAATACTAAATAATCCATCGCATCATCTACTAGCGTATGATCATAGGTAGATTCAACCAACCAACAAGCCTGTTTCAGTCCAAAATCATTATCAATAACTTCAATTTCTTTTAATTTGTACTCACCAACGACATGCTTAATTGCGCGAATGACCTCTGAATCATTATGATTATTAACATTCTTAGTGAAAATATTTACTTTCTGATTAAATAAAACATCAAGCCTCTCGTTTAAAACATTCATTTCTTGTTCAAAAGCTGCATTGTGTAATTCAGATTTTTCTTTTTTTACTAACCAAATAAATAAAATCTCACTAATATTATGGTTAACTGAGTTTTCTAATATATAAGCATACATATTTATTAAATCATTAAAACTATCACCTGTGATCACTCCAAACAAAACGCGTTTATCACGATTAATAATGGAAGATATGTGTTTCTTTTTAACTTTTATGGGTAAAGAAGTATCCTGCTTTTCATAATACACAACAGGATCTACTTGATTACTCTGATGAAGAGTGAATGAGTTATCATTTATTTGAATGTAATTAGCTAAAAATGTTTTTGATGTTGGCTGAGTAAAAATGAAGCCTGCATTTTTTCTATTGTCACCAAATAGTGCAGACTTATTAAATATCTCATGTATTTGTTCCATACTTGCGATATTGACTTCATTGTCATCAATCCCATCTTTTAATGCATGATATGACTTAATAAAAGTGTCTAAAGAATTTTCAGGTAAAGTTATCTGATGTAAACCTCTCTGCTCATCAAAATCATTTTTTTCATGAATAATTTTATAAGCATTCATTTCCATTTTATAAAATTCGTGTTGAATGTTTTGTATTGGGTATACATAATCAATTTGATCTACAAATAACGATTGGAAAAAATGCTTCCAAAAGAATATTTCCTCATTATATTCTTCATTTAATTGCTTTAACTTACTCTCAGTTGAGTAATGGTTTTCTTCTGTTAAATCGAGATTGTTGTTTATCGCTAAGTAATAACCAATAATAATTGGAAAATCAGGCTCAAATTTAAATGGAATATTTAAGACAGCAGAATCAATACCTTGAAAACTATCAGGGTCAAAATTCTGTAACCAGTTTTTATGCTCCCCTAATTGCATTTCGTTTAGCCCTTCATTCAATAAGTTATCAACGAGAAATTTACCCCACCATACCCACTGGTAAAAAGGTGTTGATGAAAAGCTTTTATTCTTTATTGATACAATTTCTTCAGGAAGTTTTTTATAGTTTAAAACTGCAAATATTAATTTATATTGAAATTGAGACAAATTTTTAAAAGCGTTTAAATAAGTCATATACTTTGTTGCCACGCATGACTTGTCACCCCGACTTTTTATAGCAATATGGAACAACTTAACAAAAGCTCGCCTAATGGCAGTATAACGATTAACGTTATCGCTTAACTCTATGTTATTTATATGCGTTGTACTTTGTGAACCTGGTGAGTTTTCAGCTATATCCCTGACTTTTCTTTTTTTAAGTAAAAGTAAACCCAAAGGTAAATAGTAGTGATTTAAAAATAAATTCTTATCTGCTTCAGCTATTTCGAACTTATGAACGCCAGATAAAAAGACTATTACATTATCATTGTTAAAATGAAGATATTGTTCATCGATCATCAAGGCAACACTAAAAGCTCCCTGCGCTCTTTTTATGCTTAATCGCGTAGGTGATATCCATATCATTTTTTTGAAAATCAATAACTCTATTTCCTCAAGGGATAAATAAATTTTTGTCATCATCAACTCCTTAAAATATATCATCTATAGTAAAATTATTATCACTTGTCTCAACATCTATCTTTTGTAATTCACTAATAGTTTCTGAGTTGCGAATAATATATAAATTAGTATTCGTTCTAGTTAACGAAACATAGATAATATCTTCTAAGACCCCCTGTTTTCTGAGTGCTTTTATGTTTCTGTCTTCTTCATTAAACCCAAACAAAATAACATGTTCAAACTCCAACCCCTTAGCGCTATGGCTGGTAACTAACAAAGGTAACTCTGTGCTAAAATCATGTTTTCTTAATGATTTGTTATCTCTAAAATATGCAGATTCAATATTTAAACTTTGAAGCTCGTTTTGTAAGTCCTTTAGATGTTCATGGTTATGGGATATAACACCTATTCGCCCATGTTGATGCTTTAAAGACGTAATAATATCTGCAATTGTTTTAACTTCATCTTTACTATCTACATCTAGTAATTGAACATCATTTTGCTCAATTCTACTCACCTTATCTTCAAGTGTTTCTTTACTTTTTGAGAATAGCTGAGCCGTTTTTGCAATGTTTTTATGGAATCTAAAAATATCGGCTAACTTTTCAGTCACCCCGCCTTGTACAACGTCAGGTTTAGTTAGATCTGTTTTATAAATACCTTGATTAAAGTCCCCTAAAGAAGTAATTCTCTTGCTTATCTTTTTAACGAGTTCCCATTCCTCTTTTCTCAAATCTTGTACTTCATCGACAACTGTAATATCAAAATTTTGCGTTAAATCTTTAACTAATAAGGATTTTAAAAGACTTGTATATTTTTCTTCGTAATTATTGCCTGTAGGAACAATATTATTTACCCTTGCTAATTGCCAAAAGTACATGTCTTTAGTTGCAATAATAATATTATCGGTTAAATCCATTTCTTCTAAGGCACTACTAAGGTATCCATATAAACTATGGTTATATATAAGTAACAGGGGTTTTATCGCTTGGCTTCTCACCATATCCTTTAAGGTATATAAACTAATCAATGTTTTACCTGAGCCAGGAGGGCCTTCAACGAATAAGTTTTTATCTTCACGGGATACTTTACGAATGATCAATTTTTGATCGTCTGATAATTTGTTATAAGGTACTAAGAACATAATTATTCCTCCATCTCTTCGGCTTTAACATGCAAATAACTATTTTCATCTTCTATATGTCTAGTAGAGCCTGGTGTGACATAAGAAAATGCCTCTCCTGCAATTTTAAATACTTTGGGTAATAGGCATTGTTTATCAAATGATGAAAATATATATGGCGTGGATTTATATTCTCCTACTATATTTTTTGCTTCCGTTTTGCTGTGCTCTATCAAGGTGATTGAAACTTTATTTACGTCATATTTAAGTAAAAATATTTTTAACATTACCGTTGTATCACTTTTAACATCTTCAACTTGTTTATCTAAAAACTCTAAAGCTTTGATGCTTGATTCTCGCTCTAGTATTAATGAAAAGTTATAAATATATGAAGGTTCAGTAGGTGATATTTCTATTGCTTTTTTTAAGCCATTTCTAGCCATAGTATCTCTGCCTAACCCTGAGTTCCCACAGTAGATCATGTTCCAAACAGAAGAATCTTGGTCATCAAAACGCCTTATATATTCTTCAGCGGTTTCCACCATGCCAATATAGTTATCTACAACTGAATGTTTCCATATCAACTGTCTAAGCGATTGTCTTTCTTTATTTTTATCTCCTTCCTGTTTAGATTTATTGATCTTTAATTTTAATTCGCTTATATCAAGTTGTTCCTGTCCAACCATGCCAATGCTATATGGATTATCAATTTGAGCTGAATCTATAAACTCATCATCAATATATATTGCTATATCAAAAAGTTTATCTTGGCTAATAGATGCTTTTATTTGTACTTCAGCGTTTTTTGGGAAACTTTTTTTAAGCTCACAACGAATTTCTCCGATAGGAAAATCAATCCCATTTATACAAACAGGAACAACTATGCTTTTTTGTGTTTCTGATTGAATTACAAAATTAGGAAGTTGAACATCAACAGGTAGAAGTTGGCTTTTTTCTATAATCGGATGAAACTCGTCTCCTTTAATGCGAATACCTATAGAATCACTTGTAATAGGGTTAATTAAAGAAATGCCTCGTGCATGATAAAAATAAGAATAAATTGCAGCACCTTCTGCAACCAATTTGTCAGGTTCATTTGTTAATAACGCTTTTGCATTTACTAATTTTTCGCAAACGTATGACTTTAATAACGGATTAAAGCTACTTCCCCCAACATAAAGTACATACCGAATATCATCAAGTGTAAGATCTGATTTTTCAATAACATCAGTTATCGATTGACTAATTGGTGTTAAACTCTTGTCGCAAAGACCAAAGCTATATTTTTTACCCGTGAATATATGACTAAAAATACTATCAAACTCTTCACCGTCAATTTCAACATCATCTAAGCAATATGTTGCATCCTCGTAACTCACATCACAGTTAGTTAATTGGTACTTGATGCTACTTAACTCAAGCGTTCTAACATCCTCATCTACAGCTTTTAAACTTAGTTTTTCACAAATACCTTTTTTTATTTTTTCTGCTATAACAGTTAGTTGTGGAAGTATTTTTGTCTGGATGCTATGTAGAGTAATATTGTTAAATATAGCATTTGATTCTTGTAGTTTTGGAAACAAAAATTGTTCCGCGATGAGCAAGTCTAAATCATTGCCACCTAAGTCGTTGTAGCGAGAAATGGCTTTATTGCCAATGCAAATCCCTGTTTCCTTATTAAAACTCACATTAAGTATGGATAGATCTAATGTTCCACCACCAAAATCTAAAACAAGAATGTTTTTGTTAGTTACATCTTTTGCCCACGACTGTTTTGAGGTTTCGCTTAGTCGATTAAAATAGCCAAGAAACGCTGCGTTTGGCTCATCAATTAGCATTCTGTTAGATAACTCTATTCCAGCATCTTTAGCCGCTTTAATCGTATCTCTACGTTGATTAACCTGAAATGATGCAGGGACAGTTAAGACTGTATTTCTTAAAGTTTCATCTTTTGATTTTAAGTGCATAGCCTGCATATATTTCATAATCAGGCTTGCTACTTTGTAAGGCATATTTAATCTTTGATCAATAGCATCTGGGTACATAGGAGTTACGTCTACTCCCATTTCTACTTTCCACTGATAAAATATATTTTCTCTATAGTTAAAGTCAGGATGACCTTTTAGGTGATATAAGTTATTGCCAACATAGATTTTGTTATCAACCATTGAAACAATTGATGCGACCTTTTCATCTTCTATAGATGTGTCATAAGGGAAAGGGGATTCTTGTTTAATTTTTATAAAATTAACGGGGATTTTATTGCTAGATTCAAAATAAACATCTTTAAAGTCTACTTTAGCTAAAAGACTATATGTCGTACCTAAATCAATACCATAGCAATAATCATTATCTGATATGGCTTCTTCTATTTTTGATATTGGATATATTTTCATTTTTCATCTCGTTTATTTACTGGTTATGTAAACAAACGAACTGAGGACTACAGAATTAACAAAAATATTAATATTTTTAAACTTGAAGGAGTAACCTGAATCAGAAAAAGTAAAATGGGCCATTTTATTTTTATTAATCTACAAAATGGTAGTTTATATCCTTTAGTGAACTTTGCTCTAATATGGAACCGCTTTGAGTGAGAGGAAGTGTGTATAGTTAACTGAATTCGTTCAACATAAAAACTTTAATTGGCTAATACTGGCTTGTAAAAAGTGAGCTGGTGCAGTATGGTTTAAGTTCACTTAACATGACAATTCTAGGGAGTAGATAATGTTAAAAAACTTAATACTAATAGCATTATCCGTAGCGTTTCCTCCATTATTTTTCTTTTCTGTACCCTACCTAATCTACCTTTTCTTTACGTTCGAGTCGCGAAGAAAAAAATATTTCAATGACGCGATAATTTGGCGAACTGGTGGAGCATTTAGAACAGGTGATATAAATATAGATAAATCCGTAAGTCTGTACAAAAAAGCCAGCTCAATGGGGCATTCTGAAGCAGCCTTTCATTTAGGAGAGATGTATAACGATGGTGTGAGTCACGTAAATTATTCAGGCTACCTGCTAGAACCCAATCCAAATTTAGCGGAAAAGTATTTTAAACGTTGCCAAGATTTATCCCTTTCAACTTTCAGCCAATTACTTGCTGAAAGAGAACAAATGATTAATGAAATAAAGTCAAAATACAACTTCAGTTTGTAATCTCACAGGCAATTATTAAAAATTTTACTCATAATTGCTGTTTAAAGTTTGGGGTTACTCAAAGTGCATAGTTTTCCGTAGATACATATTAATAAGTTTAAAATTAATTAAAAGGATATTAAATGAAAATAGTTGAAACAATTCATGAGCTGACAATCGAAGCTGGGATGATAACACTGTCTGAAAGAAAGAGTCGCATGGATATTTACAATGCCCATCAGTATTCGTGCGTGTGCGGCTCAACACATCAATTTAACAACAAGTTGGTGGTTGCAAATTATGGGAGTTCAGGTGCCAATGTAAAAATGATTGTCATGTGTCCCGAAGAGCTAGGAAGAACATTGATTGAGTCTAAGATGAAATGGATGGTGAGATTTGATAAGTTTATTTCACATGCAGGGTTGAATGCTTAGTACCTAGTAACATGATGCTGATCGGTTATTAGGTACTAAGCTTCGATGTTATTAGGGAGTACCGATGTTAATATGTACTTACCCTATAATATAGTAATGTGATTACATGGGAGATTGTCGGTCTAATTACCGAGCGACTTTCTCGTAAAGAGCATATCACCCTATTGTTGAACTGGCTATTTTTTACTCAATCGGTAATCCCACGAAAAACAACTTAAAAATCATCATCTAGACTGTAAATTAGATAGTTGATGCATGTAACTTAATAGGTAATAAAACATGGCAAAAATACTTGGTCAATTAATTGGTTGGATAATCAACATTATATCTATCCCATTTGTTTTGGCATTTCTAATACTCTCTTTACCCTTTCAGTTCTTGAAAGCAAAGAAAAGAATAAATGCAAGTAAGTTATTCAGTACTGAAGAAAAATCTCATCTTTCAAAATCACAAAGGGTAATCAATATGGATAAGAATGCTCTGGTGAAACCGGATAGAGAAATACTTGCCGTAGCAAAACTGATTGAAGAATCAAGAATAGAATATCAAATAATGAAAGATTTGGGAGATATTCATGTGCCGTTTATTGAATTTTTAATGCCTAGAGTGAGTATTATTCAAGTAAGTATTTCTGATTGGGAAAATGTTAATAACTATTTTGAATTTAAATGAGCGTTTTAGATCAATATTTGAATTATTTAAAAAATAGCCGAATTAGATTTGGGATATAAAAAATTAAAAATCGCACTGATGCAAAAATAAAAGCGATGATATAACTTATTATAAGGAAGCTTTTATTCCAAATAAAATCAATAGGTGGTGCAATATTTTTATAGAAAAAATTAAACACTTTAAACTTGTTACCGTATTTCCCTTCTAATTTAGCTTTCGCTTTTAATGCATCCAAGAAATATTCACTATCGCCTATGCGATAATGCTTAATTGTTGCCAATAATAAATTGAGACCGTGCAAATTACCGTACCAAATAATACTGCCTAACAGTTGAACAACTTCATTGCCATATTTGGGAGTTTGGTATTTTTTGTCACTCATGTAAATTTGCGACAACATTACTTTAGCTGTTTGTTCATGCTTATCATCATCGATAAGCTTTCTAAGTATGAGTTCAGCTTCCTCTGAATCCCTTTTTACGTACCATTCGTGCGAAACTAACAAGCTAGCTTTCAATAACTTACAGGCATAATTATTTTCCAGAATCCCTTCATCTAAGACTTGAAGCCCAAGCGAAGGATTAAAAAATTCGCTTTCCTTACTTAATAGAAACTGTAAATATACGGAAAATATTGCTTTATTCCCCTTTTGATATTCCTCACCGCTCTGTTCAAATAATAGTGGTAAATAATCTAAATGATTCTGCGATTCATTTATTACATTCTTTTGTATCGTATAAATAGACGCCAGTTCAACATTTTCAAAAGACTTAGTTTCCTCCAAAACAATCCAAGCGTCATCATAGTTTTTGTTAATTCTAAGAAGATCTGCATATAAAATCGCACCTTTTGCATTTTCTTTTTCATATAAAACCTTAGCAAGTGTTAGTACATGAGGTATCGCAAATGGGAGTGATTCATATATGCCCGGCAGCATATATGCCTTTGCTAATAGCAAAGTAGCCTCATCAGAGTTGGCTTGAGAAAGTTTTCTTAATGATTCTAATGCCTTATTTTTTGGAATGTATTGCACATATTCACAGTAATTTAAAAATGCTTTAATTGCAGATGCTTTGGGGTGCTTTGATAATTTTTCACTATCAAGTTTTTTATATGCAGCTTCATAATTACGCTTATCCAATAAAGCTTTTACCTCAACAAATGTGTCATCTATACTATTTTTCATTTTCTCTCACATAATTGATTTTCCACTTCTTAACCAGTTTCAGCATTAAGAAAATAGGAAATGTAATTGTAATCAATACAGTAATAACATCGTGATAAATTACCTTAACCATAACAAGAAGATCAAATACGAATAAGTTGCCTTTGTTTTTTACTGTTATATTATCTCGCATAAAAAATCCACCAAGCACACGCCAAATAAACGAACCTTACTGTTGTTTTAATTAAAAAATGTCTTTGAGATAGGTATACATAAAGTTTTAAATCTTCATTTGAAATAACATTGGTTTCGATAAGTTTTTCTCCTGCAATTATGTCAGTAAGGCTCAAATAATTATTGTTCATACTATAGGTAGAACCAAGAGCAAGTTCATTATCAACTTTTTTCTCTTGCTTATAAAAATCAGAATATTTTTCACGACTACTCTTAAATTTACTATTTTGTTCATCACTCATAAGAGAACTATCATCGAATGCCTTTTCTTTTTCAAAGAGCACTTTCCACTCTAAAAACGGAGCTTTTATTTTTTCAAACCAAGACTTATAACCACTACTACACCATCTTTGATAGAAAGGTGTTTCGTAAAGCAATTTTTGAGCATAAAATGCTCCACGGCTAGGGTTAAACTTCACTAAACCTAGTTTTAATAAGGTTTCAAGTTCAAACGAATTTTCTTGCTCTAAAGAATGTCTCACACTTTCATCATAAAACTTCTCAAATAATTGGAACATTAATTCTTCATCTATTATTTTTGATTGAAGATTATCAATGATAAGCGTTGTATATATTCCTGGAAGTTTACCTAAACGATCGTAATGCTCAAAGCTGATTACTTTTGTTTGCTCAAAGCTTGCTACGTCATATAACTTCTTAAGGATAAAATTAGCTACATTAATAGAAACATCATATTGAGCAATATCATTAACAATTTGGTGCGATAATCTAACACCCTTTTGCTCCTCAAATTTATAACCAGCCCATTCCACTTGTTTTATTAAGATTTCTTCAATTTCTTTAAGGGAAAAGTCATTTATAACAGAAATCTGAAAAGGGATAATTGTTGAAACTTTTTCTTCGAAATATGCTGCGTATTCTCGGCAAGAAAAAGCAGCGACTTTAATGCCCAGTTTGCAAATATCATTTAATAAAAAAACAAATAGCTCTTTGTTAGCTTCATTATCTGTATCAAATACAATATGAAAATCATCAATAATAATTAAATGATTGTCTGTAGAGGGATGGTATGCTTTCAAAGCTATATCGGTGATATTCCTAATATCGTCAATTTTGAGGCTTGACTCTGCATAAATGAGTGACTCTCTATCAAGACTCGAAATCTTATCATTTGCACTTCCAACAAATTGTATAATTTGAAAGTACACATCCAATAAGGTTTTGAAATTGGCTATTTTTAAAACCTCCCATTCTTCTTTTTTGAATGCAGGTATAACAGAAGCATCAATCAAAGATGTTTTACCTGATTGACGACTCGCAAGATACAACAATGGCTGCTTAGCATTGTTTACATGGTTAACTATCTTATCTTTAATTTTATCTCGACCAAAAAATCGCACAGAATCATTAGCGGTATATGAATTTAAACCTTTGAAAGGCTCCCAACGACTATTTGGATTACCATCATAATCTTCTCCGATTAATTCTTCTAAAATATCTTGAATGCATTTAGCACGAATTAACCGCCCCCCAATATTTTGAATACGTTCTTTAGTAGAAGATTGAATATCTCTATCATTTGCAAGGGGATAACAGACATAAAATGGGCTGACAACACTGTTTTTTTCTACATAATCACATAATGATTGAAGTTTTTCTTCGATAAACCCTATCTCAAAAACCTCTCCTGTATTACTGACTTCACCAGTAGCAAATATTGGGCAATTATTTACAACGTTCTTTTTTAGAATGTCCTGCCACCAACTAATAAAAAGAGCTAAAGAGTACCCTAAACCACTACTACTGCTACCGCCAGTAAAGTTGAAAGTATCACTATTTATAGCTTGTAAGTTAATATTACTTTTATACTTATGTTTCTGGTCAATAGGGTTTAATGCTGTGAATGAAGCTATTGCAGCAGAGTCTAAATATGTAGACTGCTCACCAAAAGACTCTGTTGTTAGTGTTTTTTTTAGTTTAAGACCAAGACTTGCATGAACAGCCTGCTCTGCTTCTCGTGTTACTTGTGCACGCACTATAATTTTTATAATAGTTTGTGTGCTCGTTAAGATATGCACCATCTATTCTATTACTTCAATATCTATAGATATTTTACCTTGCACAGGTGTACCATCAAGATCAATTAATTGTCCACTTCCTTCAGCCTCTTGACCTGTATCATCAATATATAACTCAGCAGTTAATAAAGGCTTATCGTTATTTGTGATAGTTAATTTTAGAGATTTTCCTTTATAAACATCAAAAGACGCACTCATTCTTTCTGAATCTGTTGGTGAAAGGTACAAATCTATTTCGTCTTTTGTACCGAATACACGACGTATATCAAGAATAAAGCCAACACCAGCAAAATTAATAGGTTGAGAAAACCAATCCGCCAATGATTTACCAGAAGCGGCGAGTAACTCTGTTTCAGCAAAGCTAATGATTGATGGTGTACTTTTAGGTTTGAAGGAAAGAACATTACTAGGAGTCACGTCACCTTCATTACTTAGCTTTTTCATACATGCATCTAATGTGGCTTGTATGTCGCTAGGTATAGTGTCTTTTAATTCATTTTTTACTTCTTCTAGCATGTTGTTCATCACTTCGTCTTCATGCATTGCTAAAATTTGTTTAGTAATATCTATTGGTTTCATGAACCGTCCTCAGTATTCTCTATTTGTTCGCGTAAAAATTCTATTTGCTCATTCGCATTATTCAACGTAACACCATGTGGCTGTGTACACATTGATACCTTTTCGACAAATCGCTTTAATTCTTGGGTTGGGTTACTTGACGAATAACCCAAATGCCCAGCTAATGCTTTTACAGGCATGTTGTAATAACTAAGTTGCCAAAAGGCAGCTTCAAAAAATGTTTTTCTATTCGCGTCATTTACATTCGAAACTAACGAGTTATAACATTGCTTAATCCAATGGTAAGCTTCTGTTACAAAAGTAACTTGTTCAGGCGTTTGAACCGGAGCCAAAGTTATTTCGCTTTCACAAACATCTTCTATCACACTATTCTGAATGTTTTCAGTCTTGTTACCTGATGATAATTTTTCTGCTTTTGTTAGCTTTCTATTGATACCTAGTATGCCTAACTGATCCATATAACAACTATGAACGGTCCGGTTTATATAGGAGAAAATCTGCTTTTTACTCACTTCAGAATCAAATGTATTATTTTCAAAAAAATTTTGTTTATGTAATTTTAAAAACACTTCTTGAATGACATCTTCTATAAAGTTTTCGCGATTAGCATCTTGTATTTTTTTGTATGCTGATTTTTTAATTAATAGTAAATAATGCGCGAGTTCATTGTTGCTTGTGGCCATGCGGTGCCTGTTGTTTTTATACAAATAGATGATTGTATTAATTTACAGGCTATTTACTCTAATGCCAAATAATTTGACCTCTTTGCCAAATGGTAGAGCCATTTTTTTTGAAGCCCAAAACTTTATAACCAATTGAGTTTTTATCATTTTCTAACCATACCACCTCCCCCTTTTTTGGGTTTGGGCAAGCTTGCTCCATTCGTTCAATCCAGCTATTTAAATCGCCTTTTCTACCTAATGGTTTTGGCATCCAGTTACTTTTATTGGAATTTGTATTTTGATAATGCATAGTTGTCTCTCTTTTATAAATAACTTAAGTTTAATTACCTAAGTTTGTCTGTTCATAAAGAGAAACGTTGTGTTGATAGCAAAGTTAACAATTGATTTAAAATTTTTTTTAATTATGTTTATAATCACAACCACAAGAGTGACAATTAGAACAAATTAACCAATTACATTCATCGCATTGAGCTTCAGATAAGCTATCAACGGCCATTGACAATTGAAACAGTGGTTATGATATTCACTCTCTTCATCATCCTCGTCTACATTTACAACTTGATCACGAGTAAATATGTTATTTCCGTAAAATCGATAAGCCGCTTTCTGACCTTTTTTTAACTTGATAGCCTAATTCTTGCCATTTTTCATATGTATGTCCTTTTGCCATGTTGTTGAGCCTCAATAAGTTTAAATGTCAGAAGCTCAAACATAATGGGTATCGTAAAATTAACAATTTTTTATTTATTTTGTTAATTTCATGGTTATAGATGTGTTTATTTAATAGGAGACATTTGAGTTAACACACTGAGGATAAGGTTATGCGACATAGATTTTCATACTTCTCTAATCATGCATTGCAACGAATAAAACAAAGAACTTTATTAGAGCCTAATGAAATAGCGGACATCATAGATTTTGGATTAGCTATAGATACAGGAAAGGAAATTATTTTTGAAAAGACTCACTGGTTAATTTATAGCATCAAAGATGAATGCTATTTCTTTATTATCCAAGATAAGTTCACTGGTTTAGTGATAACCCTTTTACCCACTCAATACCATGACAAACTTGCTTGGTCAGTTGATAATGAAAGTTTTGCACGAGCAAAAAGCAATATTGAACAAAATAATATATCTGAAAAACAACTAGAATTCTCAAAGCAATTTAATATAGAAACAACTCAAAACATTAAAGTAAAAATTCGATATTTAGATTTAAACAATGAAGATAAAACTAAAACCTTATTTAATTTGCCTGCAATTGAATATAATTATGATTCTTACAATGTGCCAGTAGACAATTCTTTTAAAAACAATATAAATCAACATTTAAGAACATACAAAATCAAGGAATCAAGTGTTTTTGCAGTATTACTTAGTTATAAAAAAAATGATCCCCCACGAATACTAACCTGGTAAATGCATAATAATTGTTGTTTCACTAAAACTGATTAAATCATCGCAGCGAAATTTTGTGTGGGAGGGATTTTAATCTCTCGTTGTTCAATTATTAGTTTCCCTAGTAACAGATGCTTATTTAATTGTTGATTAGCGTAAAGGACAAAGCACTAACATATTAATAACAAAGGTTATTCGAATTTCAACGTTGCAGTTCCAATAATTTACTTTCACCAGTATAGTAGGAGAAACAACTCAGGAAGTGCCTAAAGTCCAGGCCGTATCATCACTCCAAAGTTTATTTATTCGATTCAATATTTATCAAAAGGGAAATTCATGAGCATATTTCGACCATTACTAGAAGGTTTCAAGTCACTATCAAATGCAACTAAAAACTATTATTCCGCTTGGTCTACTCTAGGTAGTGCCTTTAAACTAAAAGCAGAAGCAGAGCTATTGGACGCTGTGTGTAAGAAAATGAAAATCGAAGAAGAATATTCACAGTTATCTGATAAAGAGGTTGAGCAAGCTAAAGAAGTTATAGACGCTCTAAGTGATAAGTTAAGGAATGAAAGGCATCAAATTATATTGCTTTCGATTCCCTTGATTTTATTTTTACTTATAATATATGCACTTACCGAAATAGTTTTTGAGGTTCTTAGGATAATATTTTCCTAATAGAAACATGGGAATAGTGACATTTTTGGTTATCTTTCTAAAGAAAATATTTAACGAAATACAGCACTGTAACAAAAGAAACAGCATCGCTTTGCTGGATGCCTAAAAGCGCCCGTATCTTAGTTGTCTTCAATTAGGTGTTCATTAGAGAATACGTTTGACCACTTCAAGCTCTGAAGCAAAAGTTAATGTATTTGGCTATTAGCCCCCTCATTTTCACGCTCAGACAAGAAATCATCAGATACACAACCCTCTTCATCAATGTATGACCCCCAACATTTCCCTTCGTAAACACAAATTAAATCCGCCAATCGATGAAGCTCATTGCCCTCAGCGCTATAGTATTGAGCACCCCAAAGGTCTTCAACGCGTTTAAGAGCAATACTAAGCTCACATTGATTGATTATTTCATTTGCTGACAAAATATTTCTTGCTGCAATTTGTAATTCACTGCCCCCTTGCTCCTCATTGCTAGACTCTCTATCTCTTGGGCTTTCATCACACATATCTGTAAAGCATTTTTAACATCAATAATTGCCCCCGTTGATAGCTGACCTTGTAAGTAAGATGTTGCATACAGTTAATTTGAAATGTTCGGTTGGGCAATTAGCTATTTTGACTTCAAAGTTTTTATTGAGATCGTTGATTGATATTATTGCTGCTCTTTGTTTAATTTTCACTTAAACAGCACTCAATGTTATTTTTTAGCATTTTCTTGTTCTAATTTTTCTCTTGTCTCTAGTGTTTCTCTAGCTTCTAATATTTCACTTGGTGTTAGCAACAAGTGACGCATTACAACCAGTTCTGATAATCGTAATTCAAGATGTTCAGGCTCACTGTCAGTGACATAACAATTCCCTTCATTTTTTGTAATAAATTCAAGGTTATTTTGTGACTGAATTAGCGATGTGATTATTCGATCTTCCCGCTCAAAACGATTTGTTTGATCTTTAACGCAAATGCCAAAAATAGTTTTTCCAAGAAAAATATTTTCATCTTCGTAAAAATCATAAACTGACAAAACGGTTACATCTTTTATAAAAACTTTTCTCATAATGCATTCTCCAAAAAATCTACATGTGCAAAAGGTCTTACCCAAAAAAAACAGATAGCTGATCCAAGATTAATTGGAAAAAGACACGCATCTCCATGAGTTAAAAGATTGTTTTTAATTTGATGACAAAATTGAGGAAGTCTAATGTTTCCATCACGTATATCATCTATGATTAAACATTCGAGGGTTAATTTTTGATGTGCTATGTTTAAGATGAACTTTTGTTTTTCGGATGTCCTTTTAATTAAAAAATTTATTTCCGGTAATGGTTCAATATTTTTCAGTGACATGGTTGGGCAGAGAGGGAAGCCAAATACAACATACTCTTCATCTTTGATTTTAAAAGGATCTGGTAATTCGTCAGAGTTGTCACTATCTGCTTTTGTTAAAAGAGCTGTACAGCTTGCGAACCAATCTATGTGAGTTTCTATATTTTCATGAGCAACATGATCAGATTGTTTAATTTCAGCTTTAATTTGCTCGATGAAGCTTTCAACTGATATTTCATTTAGTTTAATCTTAGTAGCAACTAGACGAAAAGGTACACTGTTAACTTGTAGGTCAGAAAATAAAACAGAGTTGTTATTACTTAATGTTTTAAAATAAGGCTGCCAATTAAAGTTAAGCTCACTAGTATCAATTATATATTTTGACTCATAATCAAGCCCGAAAAGATTATATAAATGAGAAATTAACTGGGTTCGAGTAATATTTATTATTACCTGCTCTTCGATTCGAAGAGCCATTTTCTCTATTTCCTTATGTAGCTCTTTGATGAGTTCTTTATCATCAATTTCACAAATAAGTAGATACTTAAGTTTCTTATTTTCTAGTAAATAAGAAAGATTTATTGTTTCTCCCTCATCAGAAAATCTGGCAGATAGGTCTTCAAAATTAAAACATTGATAAATTGCTTTTGCTAATGGATCTTTGCCAAAACCTACGGGTAAATTAAGGTGTTTTTCTAGGAATGTAGCTTGTAAATTTAGCTTATAAACTAATTGAGCTGTTGAAATCATATTTTTATCCATTTTTTGTGATCAAAATATTGACCTACTCGCCAATTTTGATCTATATGAATAAAGTTTTTACGGATGCGCGGCTTCATCGTTCATATAAAACTTAGAGTTTTATATGTGTAGGTATAGGCAGTCCGTTCCGCCTTCTGTGTTAATATAATCGAATATCACTAAGGTGTAAACAGAGTGAATTATACGTATATGTATAATTTATAAGGGATTATTCTATTTTTTGTTCGAAATCATAGAGTTCAATTCCGAATAAATTTACAATTAATTTTTCTACTTCTTCATGAGTATCATATTCAGAAAACTTCGTTTTAAAACGAGCAATAATATTATTCATATTATTATTGAGTAGTTTAAAAAGGAGAGTTTCGGCTTTAGGGTGAAGAGCCGAGAGAAATAAAAATTCATTATCGAATTTCTTGGATTTTAGAGAAACTAATAAATGCCCCCACCCATCACAGTCATACACAATGGTAGAGAGAAGTTCTTGGGCTTGCCCAAGGGGAATAGATAGAGTTTTTGACAACCGTTTTGCTTGCCTTTTAATATTTAAAACTAACTCGTCATTTTTCAGTGACATTTTTTCACCAATATAAAAATACAACAACGATGAGTCCACGCACTCATCGTCATGTAAATTTTTATTGGGTCATATTCGCTAAGCGAACTGTTTTAAACATCCAGAGTAAATCCATTTCGTCCGCAATATAAGTGGGAACTGGCCTCTCTGATTTGGCCTTACCTTACAATATTATTATGAAATAAAAATGTAAAGCAAATCATATTATTGCATTAAATTCACTATAAAGTAACACGAAAAATATTTTTTAATAATCAGTCCATTCATTTGCAATGAAAAACAGTAAATTATAAATAATCCTTATAACAGTTTATTACTAGTAATATTGCTTGTGATTATCAGTCAGTGAATGATGTTTTGTTATACTATTATATTTATAGATGTTTGTTAAAAAGAATTAACTTAATAAACGAGGTACACTCTTACTTAATAGGTACTATGTTATCTTTTTGGTCTAAGTTTACTTTAGGGACAAACTTACCTAACTTTTCAATTGGAATAATATCAAACATGGCTGAAACTACTTGAGCGTGGTGGCTATGAAGAGCCTTATTGTCGAATTTTAATTTTACAATCTCTGCCGAATACTCTTTATTCAGATCAATAGCTGTATTTTTAGCTTTGATAGCAGCTTTCTTTTGACTTTTAAGCGTTTCTATTTTTTTATTCAGTAAATAAACTTTCCTAGCTTCATTCGAATTATTTTCTAAAGTGTCTAATGTCGGCTCTGTTATTGGCGAGTTAATTTCAATGATTTCGTCAAGTATATCAGTGTGATGCTTTAGAGCACTAACGCTTATCCCCGCCTCTTTTTCAACGGTGCTTTGATTAAGTTTGAGGTTACTTCTACTTTTTAGCTCTTTATTTGTTGGAATACCATTTATAATACGTTGTATGGCATCCCTTGCTTTTTTGGCAGTTTTCTCTTTGTTAATGTCTCTTAAGCTCATAATATGTTCCTCAAACATTCATAGTTTTAATTAGCAAATTATTTATATGTTCAGGAATTACCATTGGTGAAAATGGAATGTTTAAGTCCTTTAAAATAATCTCACAACTTTTTATCTGCATAACCAACTGTGAGGCAACGCTATGCCTCAACTCTCCCATTTCATCCAGTGATGCCAAATTTTTACTCGCATTTAAACGTTTACCTTCCGCGTACATTCCCTCTAAAATCACGTCAAATTCGCAGTCAATACATTCTTCAAGAATTATATTAATACGCATATCACAATTAGAGTTTGTACAATACATACCTGGAGCAATTGCATGAATATGGCTTTTTCCAGTTCTGATCATTTTTTGCCAATAACTAGCTTCTAACAACCTTGAATTGTCTCCATCCTCAAAATAGTTGTTTTTTCCAGCTATAGTTTTAAGGGCCTTTCCTTTACCGCCAGCTATTCGTTCATTACTAACAATTCTATTGTAAACTCTAGCCAATATCTCTGACTTTTGTGATGTACGTTCATTATCAACTTCCATTCTTAGGCTTCCCCAATAAGTTGCATTGTTAGCATAATGGCGTGTCATTGCAGAACTCAAATGCGACAATTGTTGCTTTAATTGGGGAAATGCCATTAGTTCATAACCGATAAGATAAAAAGCGAAAGATCGTCTAGTCTGGTGATTTGTAAATTTAAATAAACTTCCTTCTTCAATATTCTTATTGTTTGGGTTTGTAATATGGAGGAAGCTAGCATCTTCCGCAGTAAGCTTCATATCATTATGCTTTAACAACCATCTATTTACCGCCTTTCTGAAGGTATTTGACCAAGTTGATTTACATATTACTTTCGGGTATATAGTCTGCTTTAGAGACACAAAATATGAACTTCCATCTTCTGCTCGTTTCAAAAATGGTCGATGAATGACAGACATAATATTAAAAGCAATATGTCCTGTTTTCGTTGTCGCAAAAACATCTTCTTTCGTTTGGACTCCTTGTTTTATTTTCGACTGCCGAGTAGTAAAAACATGAATTTCTTGATTATTATATGTATAGCTTTGAGCACCATACTTTGGATGCATGGCATTTAGTTCGTCTACACGCATGCCACTTAATAGTAAACAAAGCATTTTGCATTTCATATCAAGTTCAGTAAGAAAAGTCTTGAATTGCCCAATTGTTTTGAAACTTATTTCACCTACAGTAAATTCTTTGTGCTGCAATTCTTTTGAATAAATAAAATAAGCAGAATCGATTCGAACAGAAGGCTTGACCTCCATAAAGGTTTGCATCCATTCGCCAGGGTTTGACTCTTCGCTTCTTAAATTATCTACTAGAGTTATCCCTTTCTCATCAAATTGCTTCTCTAACTTTACAAATCCACTCTTAAAAGTAGTTCTTGCTGGGATCACTCCTTTACGAAATTGTTCAAGCCTATATACAAATAACTTCTGTTCAAGTTTTATCATTCGCTCAATTTCTTTTTCTAATTGAACTTGGTATTTAATCAAAGGTTGAAGATCAGAAGAAAACACGTTGATCATTTGAGTGAAAAAACGCGGAGGAATAACTAAGTTTTGTTGTTTATCTTTAAATACTACATCAAGTTTACGCGCGTCCAGTTTGCTAAAATTAATTTGAAATGGAAGCTCTTCATAATAATCAATCATTCGGTTGAGAGCACTCATTACAACTCGTGTTTCAAAAAGTTCTGGGTTGCTCTCTGGTAAACCAAGTGCGTACTCGTCATCAATTGCTTCAAAACTGTTATAACCATCATCAAGAAGGGCTTTTGCTACCTTCATTAGAGAACTTATAGCACCGCGAATGGATTCCCCACTTAACTCTTCACGTCCTGTTAAAATACATGCTAATGAAAAAGCTTTTATTTGATTGGTAATATTACTTTCCACTCTCTTTCCAGCAAGCAGGAAATGTAATTTGGAATCAATGTCCATAATATTTGGAATGACCCAAGTATCTTCACTAAATAAAGTTTCTTTATCTGAAAACTTAAAGGCAACTGAGGATTTCACCACATCCCAGTTACCAGCTTTCATCGAAGGAAGAAGATCATCTCTATAATAATTATCTGTATCATCGGAACTATTATTTTCGTGAAATAACTGATTTTCGTTAGCATCATCAAGTTTAAGCATTGTATATTACAGTCTCCATTGAATTTAAGTAGTTACTATTATGTAAGAAGTAGCGCCCTTCAATGGCTAATTTGTCCTCAGCCATTTCAAAAACAGAATCTGAAATATTTGTTTCAGCTAATAATAAAAGTTCTTCTGCTTTTTCACTCAGTTCTAATTGTCTTTCAGGAAAACTGCTTGATGATTCTTCGAGAAGTTCTACATAAGAAAGGAGCTTGTATACACTGTTAACATCATCCACTAACTTTGCACTTTTGCAGCCCGTACACATATCATATTGATAACATGAAATTTCAGCATCTTGGCCTAATATAGACTCAGACACTTTCTGAGAAGCTCGATGTTCTTTTTTAGCTTTTCCTGATGGGTTTCCATCACACAGTATTCCATTTATGTTTGTTGGTTGTCTCAATGCCTTCCATTCATCGTATTCCAATACATCAATATTCCGACTATTCCTAACTATTGATTTAGCATCTTCCAGAGATGCACCTTTGGTTATCTCTTCTAAAACTTCAATTGCTTGGTTTGCAATCACCTGGTTTTGAGTAGGTTCCCCATCAACGTAATGCTTCTGAAGAGTTTCTACTGTATTTTGAAGTAAGGAAGTCGCAACCTCTAATCCACCATCGTCAGGATTAATGTTATTATTTGATGCTGTTGCTCGAATGCGCATGGCATTTATATCTAGTAAATAATCACCTAGATATATGCCTATTTTCTTGAGTGTTGGGCGAATAAAAAGCTCTTCTTCTTTCCACTGGTAAGTATTATTACGTTTGCCTAAAGGCAAAAGGAAAGGTGATAACTTTTGATTAGGGTGGTTCTTAGCTGTAACATAATCATTAACTCCTCGTGAATAAGACTCAAGTTCGTAAAAAAAAGATACGAATAGGTTTTGAATATTAAAACTCCCTTGTTTGCCATTATTGTATTCGAAAGAAACCCTAACTAACCCTTTATCATTAACCTGTGAATAGCTAAGTGGCATATACATGCCTTTTAACTCAATATTCGTTAATGACCGAATAACAGCATAAGCTAGACGAGTTAAAGTTCTTCGGTATTCTCTTGGGCCAACTTTGTTAACTTTTTTGACCACAATACCGTCACGTTCAATCACTTCTGTTAATTCTTTTTTATGTAAAACTTCCCTAAACCGTTCTATTAAATAATCTGTATGAATAATTTTTTTATCTGAATAAATGTTTAAAATTTTAATGAAATTGCTTGTAGATTGACGTAGATTGAAATTTTTAAATTGTTTATCTATTCCCAAATTGAAAAATAATGGAGAATGATGCTCTTGTTTGCTACTTGGATGGTAAAGTGTTGAAAGCTCATTTAAAGCTTGAATGAATGCTAAACCGTCTCTTTTATCTATTTCAATTGTTGTAATGTTATCTTCAAGCTTTTCTAGTTCTTCAGAAAAAGTGCTTTCAACGACTCTTTTTGACCTCGATTTCCATGCCTTAATATTCGCGAATCTAGTTGTTCTATTTAATTTTTTGTCACGATGTGAATCAAATTCAATTGGGTGACATAAATCTACAATAGATGACGTGTTAAAATTACTGTAGTGGCAAAATAAATAAAATGCAGAAATCATCGCCATATTGAATGGTGATTGGTAAATAACTTCTCCAATATTTGCTTTATTGTTTATGCCTAATTCAACTAATAGGACTTCGCCATTGTCTAATTCATCAATAACAGCCGAAACATGAGCTAGACTTTCATTGTTATTTTTGGCTGCAATAAGTTGGCTGGATAACGAAAAAAACACAAATTGCAGTCGCCTAAGTAATATTTTATATTCATTTTGACGATATGCCTTAGTTGGGTTGGGATCAGATTCATACCTTGGTAAATCTCTATCCCACAACGAGTCATATATGCCAGCAGCAGTCAAATATTGACGGATATAGCCTGCCCTATAGCTGGCTGAACTAGAGTTCAACCCTATTTCATCACCGTTATTATATAAGTAGAGATAATCTAAGGGTTTACGAGCAAGATTTACAAGTCTCACTAATTCACCATTTCGTCCTAAATATGACTTATACCCCGTAAGAGAAAATGGTTCTTTACCTTTTGCTTCGCAGTAATCGAAATATGCAACAAATGAAGAATAACCATTATAAATTGTGTCATGCGATCCTTTATCATCTAATTTTTGCTTAACTGCATTAGCTATTTTGAACACATTGACTCTTCTAGTAGAAGATTTATTAATACCTATAAACTTCCAAAAATCTAATGTTGGTGTTGTTTTATCAGACAGCTTTAAATGTTGGGACATGACACCAATATCAATAAGATCTTTTTCTCTTAGTTCAATTGGTACTTCCAATAAAGTACTTTTAGTTAATGGGCTTTTTCTAAATTTCGACATTTCTTACACCAAAGCTTCTTGTGCTAGCTTATTTTTCTTATGAGAAAAGAGTAATTTTGCAGCTTTGTCTTTCATGAAAGTAATATATTTTTGGGTGGTTACAGTTGATTCATGCCCCATTAAATCCGCAAGCTCCTGCATTAAAATATCGAATAGGATTCCTCTTTTTTCTGCTTCTTTCTTTAGCCAATGAGTCGCAAATGTCGAGCGTAAATCATGCATACGATAATACCAATGAGGGTATTCCATTTTAATATTTTCTCTAATCACACTTAATTCTGATTGAATAGTAGATACTGAATAAGGTAACCCCCTTGAACTAATGAATAATCTCCCATGCTCATAATCATCGTGAATAGGAACAGGCTTCTCTGGAGCATCAGCTAAACCATATTTTTCTATAAACCTATTGCGAGTTGTAATTTCCATTTTATGTTCTTCTTTTAATCTGTTTACTCCTTTTGCTAGCAGTTTTTTTCTATCATCACGGTTGAGGTATTCATCTAGCTCTAACATTAAATCATATGGGATATCAATTTTTCTTGGTTTATCAAACTTTGTCAGACATCCGTTAGCTGTCGATATTAAAAAAGGTATTTTATCAGCCCCCTCCATTGGAAAATGGATACCAGAAGCTGGAAAAGTTACTAATTCTTCTATCCTTAGCCCTGTTTCTACTGTTAATCTATACATTAACGATTTAGTTTTTTTTAACCCTTTACTATATTTAATTTTTAAATGGTCGATGAAAATTTCTTTATCATCTTCTGTCATTGGTTTTAATTTCAAATGCTCAGGCGTTGATTCCACCTTCGGAAAACGTTTTTTCAAATCAGTTGTTTGTACTGATAATGCTAAACGTTTATTATTTAGATGTGCAAGAATGTCGTGCTGGTTTACTTTCTGGCCTCGCCTTAAAGTAACCGTCTTAAATTCAAATGGTTTTTGAGTGTCACTTATAAAAAACAGACCACTTGAGTGAAGCCACTTATAAAACCTTATAACAACATCAATATAGCTCCTAGCAGTTGAAATAGAATAACCGTTAAGGTTTTTTAATACCAAACCTGTTGCAGGGTTTACAACTTTCAAATTGTCCAACAGATAATCTGCAAATAACCAAGGTGCTCCTTCTTCTTGATCTTCTGTAAGTGATTTGTATGTTTTATTATGTGAAGCCAGAAATCGTTCAAATGCCATTAAAGCTTGAGCTTCAGTAGCTGTTGAGTCTTTTCCTTCTTTCAATAATGAATAAAGAAATTGATTATGAGGATAAAGTGGTAAACAATTGGGTTGAACAATGATAGTCAGATTACGTAGTTTTACAGTTGATTTAACAACTTCTATATAAATTTCACCACTGCTTTGATCAAGTGATTCCTTTATTTTAGGACGGGCTTTAACGAGTATTGTTAAATTATAAAAATCTCTTTCTTCCATTAAGACTGACCACTTGTGAAGCTTAGTCTTATTTTAGATCATAAAATCAAAAAAACAAATCCACACATTCTAAATCTTAATTTTATGCGCACAGTAGCTCTTTTTCATTGTTTGAAGTAATAATGATGATCGGTCTTTGTTTTGCTTTAATGACTTGTTGCGTTTCATAAACAAAGAACTCCATCTTATCGAGTTCTTGCAATAAATCGTTCGGAAACTCAATATCTGCTTTGTCTATTTCATCAATCAATAAAATTGGACGTTGTTCTTCTTCAAACGCCTGCCAAAGCTTTCCTTTAACAATATAATTTGAAATATCATGAACACGTTCATCACCTAATTGACTATCACGCAATCTCGACACGGCATCATATTCATATAAACCTTGTTGTGCTTTCGTTGTTGATTTAATGTGCCATTGATATAATTTACAGTTAAGTGACTTCGCTAACTCTTCAGCAAGTTGTGTTTTACCTGTTCCTGGTTCGCCTTTTATCAATAGTGGCTTTTCAAGGGTAATTGCCGCGTTAACCGCTAAGCGAAGTTCGTCTGATGCAATATAACTCTCTGTACTCTTAAACATGTTGTTACCTATAAAGATGATGTCATGACAGTTGACATCATTAAAATTAATGTATGATTTACGATTTCTTTGGACCGGGAAAAAAGATATTTGTTGTTTGTTGATAGTCTTTATATTCAGGTCGTTTTTGCACCGAATAATACTCAGAAGGAACTGCACCCGTATAATAAACTAACGTGGTATACATCATTCTAGAAGCAAGTAAGACACCTACACCGAGTAAAGCCCATATTATAATTGACTCTTGTTGATACAAAAATAGCCATGATGGAACAGCTGCAATGACTAAGCCATTCCATACCATCCATTCAGCAAAATAATTGGGATGACGACTGTATTTCCATAAACCGACATTGCACACCTTATTCTTCTCGCCAAGTTTTTTCATTTTACGCAGAAACGCTAGTTTTTGTATATCAGCAACACTTTCCATGACAAAAGCGCCTAACCAAATAATAATGCCAATAATTTCAAATATAGATATCGACGCATTAGGATTCATAGCAATAACAAAAGCAGGCATGGCTAAAAAAGACGCGTTAGCAAAACCTTGTAATATAGCTTCCACTTGCATTGCTAAAGCTGTATTGGTTTTACCACTTTTTTGCCAACGACGTTTCTGATATTCATAACGTGGAAATTCAGTTTTTAAATGCCCTATCCTCCACATTTTCAAAGCACCTAACCCCATTCGGCTACCTGCAAAAATGTACGCAATACTCACTAAAGCGACACGAATACTATCACCTTCACCATATATCCAAGTGAGTACTCCGATGAGTGTTAACCCCCAAGGCCAGCCAATATCTACATAAGACATTCGCCCTGTACGCCAAGCAGGTAAACAGACAACCAACGCAAATAATATCAATTGTAAAAGACCATTGGTCAAGCTAATTGTGGCTAGGCTATCGGTGAATAATAATAATATCCAACCAGCTATGAACAAAAACAATGGTGAAAAATACTTCATATTTTTACCCTAATATGATGACTTTAGTTTGTGAAAGTAAATGACTATGCAAGGTTAATCGCTACGGGTGTTCCATTAAACGCAGCATTACCTGTTAATGTATCGACTCGATTCGCATCAGTTAAATCATTAATACTTACACCCGGTTGTTGAGCGGCAACTGACATCTTAGTGCCCTTTTGATTATGCCCCCAACCTTGAGGCATGCTCACAACACCTTTTTGAATATCGTCAGTAATGACCACTTCGATCTCAACTTCACCCACCATAGAACTGAGTTTGACAAGCTGACCTTTCGTGATACCCAAAGTTTGTGCATCTTCAGGATGAACTTCTAATGTGCAAGGATTTTTACCTTTCACTAAGCGTTCTGAATTCTGTGTCCATGTATTATGACTTTTCACCAGTCGACGACCGATAAGATCAAATGGATAGTTTTCATGACGAGCTGGATGAGTTATTACCGCGTTTAGACGCGGTAAATCGTCAGCATAAAGTTGAGGAAACAAATCGACTCTACCTTCAGCTGTTTTTATCCGATCCTCAATACAAGGCATTAATGGACCTATGTCAATCCCATGTGGGTTGTCGATAAGCTTTTGTAAACTCATACCTTCTTCGCCATATGGACCACTTTTTAATTCCATATCCAGTATCATTTCTGGCGTATACGGATTAACTTTGGTATCGGTAATTCGAGCAGATAATTCATTTAAAATTTGATAATCGCTGCGTTGATAATCTTCTTTTTCAAACAAGGGTGCTGAATATTTAACGGTATTTCTTACCGAAAAACTATTAAAGAAAATATCAAAATGAGAGTTTTCAACGCCGGTTGTGCCCGGTAAAATAATATTTGCATACTTGGTAGTTTCATTTAAATAAATATCTACTGAAACCATATAATCCAAGCCTTCAAAGGCTTCAGCGAGTTTATGACCACTGGGTGATGAAAGCACAGGATTACCGGCAACAGTGATTAAACTTCTTATTTGACCTTCACCCGGTGTTTGAATTTCTTCAGCTAACGTTGCTACAGGGAATTCACCATTAAAAAACGGCAATTTTCGCACACGTGTTTCATGCTGGCCAAATGAGGTTTTATGACCCCGTTTATGATTTCTTAATAAATCAAAAGCGGGTTGTGGAAACATCGCGCCCCCCTCACGGTCAAAATTACCCGTTATAATATTTAGCACATTCGTTAGCCACAGACATAAACCACCAAAAGTTTGGGTTGACGCTCCCATTCGGCTATAACATACAGCTGAATCAGCAGCGACCATATCAGCTGCTAGCGTTCGAATATCACTTGCCTCAATACCTACATGTTCAGCAACTGATTCCGGAGAGTAATCTTTGGCAATATTCTCTATACCGTCAAGGCCATCAACCATATTTTCAAGGTGGCGTAAGTTAACGCTGTTAGTTGCAAAAACACAGTGGATCATGGCGAACAACAACAATGCATCTTTTTCAGGGCGAATAAATAAATGTTGATCCGCTATTTTTGCCGTACGTGTACGCCGTGGATCGACGACAACTATTTTACCACCACGTTTTTGAATTGCCTTCATTCGACCAATAACGTTTGGTGCTGTCATCATACTTCCGTTTGATACAACAGGATTACCTCCGATAATCAGCATAAAATCAGTACGATCAATATCAGGAACTGGAATTAACATGCCTGCACCAAACATAAAGTTTGAAGCAACATGATGCGGCATTTGATCAGCCGAAGCAGAACTAAAACGATTTATTGTTCCTAAGGATTTCATGAAAGGCTTCAAAAACATGGCATTGCCTAAGTTGTGTGCATTAGGATTACCTAAATAAACAGCTAATGCATTTCTGCCAAATTCATTTTGTGTGCCTTTAAGCTTTTCAGCAATTTCAGTGAATGCGTCATCCCATGAAATATCTTCCCAGCCTGTGGCTGTTCGCCTAATAGGCGTTTTTAAGCGATCTTTATCAGTATAAAAGTCTTGTAACGCGGTTGCTTTAGGACAGTTATACCCTTTACTAAAGGGATCGTTTTGATCCCCTTTAATCGACAGTATTTCTTTGTCTTGATATTTAATTTCCAAGCCGCACATGGCTTCACAAATATTACAATTTCTATAATGTGTTTGAACTTCGCTCATGTTTATTCCCTAGCTTATTTAATGAAAACCATTTTATTATTTTAAAACTTATCTTCTAACCATTTTTTTGTGAGTCCGATATTGACCATGCTCTTTAGTTTGAAAAGTGCCATCCAGTCACCATCTTCAGGTTCTGCTTCTCCACAACGAGGATCTGAACGCTGAAGTGCTCCAGTCATTTTATGATCAATTGGAATAGGATCACAGCCACGTCCTGATTCACAAATAAAGTCCCATTTTTCTCGAGCAGGTACATGACAAGTAAAGCAGTTACCGTCGAAACGATTGACTACATCAACAAAACCACGCTTGGCAATCTTTGACCCTTCTTCATTAACTTCAAGTTCAAAAAACTCCCAATCTCCTGTCGCAGGAAAAGTACCAGACTCTCGCTTTACCATAACTTCGGTTGGCACGAGTTGTACAACAGAACCTGCAGGGTAAACAGCACCTTCAGGTGCGTTGGCTACCGCTAAAGTTCCTTCTATATCGCCTAGAAGGTTGTCCACATAAAAGTGGCGAACGGGTGTCATGTCTCTGATACAGCTGAAACTTTCTTCATCGATATTGACAACGGTTGTTGTTACTGCTGATTTAGTATCATCAGTTTCTTGATCACCTATCTGTGTTGTTTCTGCATTCACCGATAAAGAGGTGAAACCAATAAACAATACTGTGGAAATAATTTTAGTTACGGTTTTTTGATACATATTCATCTCAAATATTTTTTAAATTAATTAAATTTACAATATAAATTAATGTACTAGCTTCTTAGATATTAAAGCTTAACAATCAACTTACCTTTGTTTTGTCCGGTAAAAAACAGATTCAGACCTGTCATCGCTGATTCAAGTCCATCAAGCACATGAGCACGATGTTTAATTTTTCCTTGCATCACGTAAGGCGTTAATTTTGCTAAAAGCGCAGGTACTTCTCCAAAATGATCAGGCATAGTAAAACCTTGTATGGTTAAACGTTTCTTAATAATGGGGATCCAATTAGGTGCTAAATCTGGTGTTTCTTTAGGGTAATCAGCAATCATTCCACATACCGCAATACGACCATGAGCATTCATTCGGTTAAATACATGATGCTGAATAGGACCACCTGTATTTTCGAAATAAACATCAATACCTTTTGGCGTTAATTCAGCTAACTTAGTGTCTAAATCATCTGTTTTATAATTAACTGCGCCGTCAAAGCCAAGTTCATTAACAATCCAATCTGCCTTTTCATCACTACCCACTATACCGATAACAGTTAATCCATCAGCCTTAGCCAATTGACCTACGATAGAACCCACAGAACCTGCAGCACCAGATACAACAATAGTTTCGCCGGCTTTAGGTTTGCCAATACTGTATAAACCTTGTGTTGCCGTTAAACCCGGTAAAGCAAATACAGATAAAATAGCTTCAGCCGGTAATGGTGCAGTGACTTTGTTCAAACCTACACCGTCGCTTAAGAAGTATTCTTGCCAGCCCATCAGGCCCATTACACGTTCGCCTACTTTAAAATCAGCATGGTTACTTTCAACAATTTCACCTATGCCAGAGCTTCGCATAACATCGCCAAGGGCAACTGGTGGAATATAACTTTCAGTATCAGGACTCATCCAACCAAACATTGCTGGATCTAATGACATATGTGATTGTTTAACTAAAAATTGTCCTTCACCAACTTCAGGCATGTTCTTTTGAACAACTTCGAATAAATCAGGTCCTACTGGGCCAGCTGAAGGTCGTGCGATTAAGTTTATTGCGGTATACGTTGTCATAATTTTATCTCTGCTTATTATCTTTAATTAGGCTGTATTGTGATTATTTCGGTGTTACTCAAATAAAGGCCTAAGCCAACAATTGATTAATATTTTTTATACGATTTGTATCTTGATTTTCATATAAATTCTTAAATGATTTGGCTAGTTTTTCGCTCTCATCCATGACAACTTTCCAATACGACATACGCTGTTCTCTGTCCATAGAAACAAAGTCATTTCTGTCTGGAACTTTACAATGAGGCAATGAATCAATGAACTTTTCTGAAGGACAGAGCAAAACAGTATTGTCGTAATGTTGTGGTCTCACTTTTCGAGTCAAACTTTTATCAAACCACCCTGCTTTCAATGTGGAACTAAAATGAGGGTAAAGCGTAAGACCTGCATTTTTAATTTCGAAATCGAAATGGTAATCAACAATCCCTCCATCTCTATACATACCTTTGGGGCTGTCTTCGATATTACTTATCCCCTCCATTACCATTGGAATTGATCCTGAGGCTAGTAACGCATTTCGAATATTAGCTTTTGAAAAAGGGATATGTGTCGTAGATATATTGTCAGGATCACTAAGGATTAAATCACTATTGCTTGACTGAAAAACAAACCGTTCATATTGACTGTTTAATCTTGGACGATTAATACGATTATTTAGATAACTTTTTGCTAACCCCATACCTTGAATGAATTTATTTTCAGAACTTACAAAACCATTACATTTAGCGACAATGATATGGGCTTTAAAATAAGGATTATCTACTATTTCTTGCTCGCCAAACTCTCCGAAGATAGCGTCCATCATTTCTAACGCTTTCCTGCTCACTTCTTCAGGTTTTGCTTTATTTGTGTATGTTGTTTCATGGTAGTTTTTAGCAAGGCGCTCTATAGCTTTTACAGGATCTTTTTGTGCAAAACATGCACTTCTAAAGGCGCCGACACTTGAACCAATAAGGTTTAATGGTTGTTTATGGTCTTTAAAAAACTCACCAAATATATATTTATCTAAGCCAAACAGTGCAAACCATTTAGGCCCACCACTGGCACCTAAGAAAGAGGTAAATAACTCAGGTGAAAAACCCTTTTCTTTGATCGTCTTCAAGGCTGAATCGCCTGCATATATTTCTAACATATAATCGAGTATTCACTTTTATTTTAAGAACAATATAAATATCATTATATTGGATAAATCTATCGTAGACCTAACGAATAAATTAAACAAATGAATACTACTTATGGTTTATTATTCTTTATAGGAATACTACTAACGATAAAACTGTCAGTGAATATCTAATTTTATGCTTTTATTGAAGCACTTAAGAAAATTAAAGCATGTGGGGCAAGAAAGTGAGGAATAATTCCGATGATAAAACTAACGGTTGTCATCTCTAAGTATATGAAACGAAAAAAGGGAACATAACTAAATTAGTAGCTATGCTCCCCAAAGAGAAATTTATGCGTTTTTATTTGGATTGATCAGATATTTCTCACCCGTCTTTTTTGCATTGTATTGCAAAACGATTTCTGGAGACATTGCTTGTTCAAAGCTTAATTCTTCTGTAAATGAACACGCAAACGTAGTTGTGATCTCATCGGCAACACGTTTTTGTAGTTGACCTACTTGTTCAGGCTTCAATTTACTCAAAAACCTCATCAATAACCAACCCCCTATGCCCCATGTCATACCATAGGCACGATTCAAAGTGCTTGGATTGAAATCTAATCCACCGTAGATATATACTTGTTTATTTGCTTCTGAACCATAAGTATTAAAACCAACAGCATCTTTACTGCCTGATTGTTCCATCGCGGTAAGAATGTCACTAACAATTTCACCACCACCAATGGCATCAAATGCTAAGGTAGCACCGGTTTCATCAATAGCTTTATAAAGATCAGCTTTGAACGTTTCACTAGAAGAGTTACAAATATACTTGGCACCAATTTTTTGAAGAATGTCGGCTTGCTGTTGACTCCTCACAATATTGACCAAAGAAACACCTTCTGCAATACAAACCTTATTAAGCATTTGTCCCAAACTTGACGCAGCAGCAGTGTGTACAAGGGCTGTATGTCCTTCCATGCGCATAGTTTCAACCATACCCAACGCAGTTAATGGATTAACAAATGATGTAGCTGCATTAACCGGTGTTGTGCCATCATTGTGAACCAAACAAGCTTGCGCTGGAACACAACAATGTTGCGCGTAAACACCGCCTGTTAATATGGCAACTGTCTTACCCATTAACGCTTGTGCTGCTTTACTATCACCTGCGGCTATAACTACGCCAGCCCCTTCATTACCAATAGGTAATACTTGACCTAAACGGGATTTAATACGAGGGAGAATGCTTTTGTGAACAGGTGCACTGTACGTAGATTTATCTTCACTTAGGGTTGACGCTGCTAAATTAGCTGGGCCAAACATAGGCCACATATCAGATGGATTAATTGGAGCAGCTTCAATTCTAACGATCACTTCGTGTGATTTAGGTTGAGGTACTTCAACATCTTTCAATGATATTTCAAGTTTTCCATCTGTAGAAATATGAGTAAATAATTGTTTTGAGGTTGTCATTGTAGAATATTCTCCATCTATTTTTTATTTATGCGTTGATATTTTATATACGCATTTTTATTAATTTTCAGTTGTTTTACGCTGTTCAAGACTAAATTTTCCAGTACCTAAGCCAGTTATCATTAATAACCCAGCCATAATACCCATGTTCTTAAAGAAGTTTTGTAATTCGTGACTACGTGCAATACCTTCTTCCATTACCCAGAAGTTATGCATAAAAAGACTAATTACCAAGGTTAAACCTGCCAATATGAATGCAGATTGTTTCCCTTTAAAACCTACTATGATTGCAGCTCCTGCAACCAATTGAATTATAATCGTTACCACTAATAATACTGACACCATAGGGACATTATGCTGTTCCATATAAGCAGCCGTACCAGAAAAATTATTGAGTTTACTTATCGCAGGTATAATAAAATATCCCCCCATAAGAAAACGTCCCAATAATAGACAACTGCTTTCAATTATATTCAATTTATAAATCCTTGATTTGCTTGTTTAGGGGGGAGAAATTTAGATAAATGAATTACTTCAATCGATTCACTAAAGTAATTCATTAACATTTCTAATAGTTTTGATAGACACTATTATTTAACGTAATTCTTTACGTAATATTTTGCCAACATTTGATTTTGGTAAGTCGTCCATAAACACAATTTCTTTTGGACACTTATATTTTGTTAAATGAATGTGGCAATGATCTTTAACTGCTTGTTCATTTAGTTTTTCACTTTTACTGACTAAGAATACTTTAACTTTTTCACCCGTAACTTCACAAGGTGCAGCAACGGCAGCCGCTTCTAAAATATCATCATGCATCACCAAAACTTCTTCGATTTCATTTGGATAAACATTAAAACCTGAAACGATGATCATATCTTTTTTACGATCAACGATATGGAAGAAACCATTTTCATCAACAGTTACGATGTCACCTGTAGCTAACCAACCATCTTGTAATACTTCATCCGTTGCATCTTGTCGATTGAAATAACCTTTCATGACTTGAGGGCCTTTTACCCACATTTCTCCTGGTTCGCCAAAAGGAACTTCTTCACCAGCATCATCAAGTAATCTAACTTCTGTTGATGCCGCAGGAAGTCCAATAGAGCCATTGTAAGCAGACTGATTATAAGGGCTCAAAGTAACTGTCGGTGAACACTCTGTTAGGCCATAACCTTCTAATAAATGACTTCCTGTTACTTTTACCCAATGTTCTGCAACAGGACGTTGCGTCGCCATGCCGCCTGCAAAAGACATTTTTAATTTACTGAAGTCTAAATCTGCAAAACCAGCTGTATGAAGAAGTGAATTAAATAAGGTATTAACACCCGTGATGGCACTGAATTGATATTTGCTCAATTCTTTAACAAAACCAACCATATCACGAGGGTTTGTGATCAATAAGTTGGTACCACCGTGCGGTATAAAGCTTAAGCAATTCGCGCTCAACGCAAAGATATGATAAAGCGGTAAAGCAGTTACTAAAAACTCAGTACCCTTTTCATAAACCGTTGCCGTCATCGCCTTTGCTTGCTCAACATTGGCGATCATATTTCGATGGGTTAACATTACCCCTTTTGATGGGCCAGTAGTGCCACCTGTATATTGTAGAAAGGCTAGATCACTATTATGAATATCTACAGGTAAGAATGTTAGGTTCTTACCTTTTTTCATTGCATCATTAAACTTAACAGCACCTGGCAAATTAAAAGCAGGAACCAGTTTTTTAATGTGTCTTAATGCAAAGTTAACTATGGCACCTTTAACAGGTTTAAGTCTGTCACCAACACCAGTAGTGATAACATGCTGTACAGCAGTATTTTTAATCACCTTATCTAATACATGAGCATAGTTTTCGATGATTAAAATAGCTTTTGTCTGAGAATCATTCAGTTGATGCTCTAATTCACGGGTAGTATAAAGTGGGTTAACATTAACCACCGTTAATCCGGCCATTAATGCGCCAAATACAGCGATAGGATACTGTAAGGTATTAGGTAACATTATGGCGAACTTATCACCTTTTTTAAGCCCTAAATCTTGTTGTAAATACGCAGCAAACGATTCTGCTTGTTCAGCGAGTTCACCGTAGGTAATACTCGCATCCATATTAATAAATGCGGTATTTTTTTCAAATTCCTTCGTATAAATGTGGAACATCTCTATGATAGATGAATAATAATCAGCATCTATTTCATATGGCACGCCAGGCGGATAACTCTTCTCAAGCCAAATTTTTTCCATTATTCCAATCTCCCCAAACACTTATTGAATAAGTGGCATTATTATTATAGTTATGCCACGGTATACACTTAACGTTTAACTAAAAATTAATCTACGATTAAAGTACTTCAAACAAACCAGCAGCGCCTTGACCACCACCGATACACATACTAATAACGACATATTTAACGCCTCGGTGCTTACCTTCGATTAACGCGTGCATTACCATACGAGCACCACTCATACCATATGGGTGTCCTATTGATATTGCTCCGCCATTAACGTTCAAGCGATCTTCTGGTATGTTTAACTTATCTGCACAGTATAAAACCTGAACTGCAAAAGCTTCATTAATTTCCCACAAACCAATATCGTCCATGGTTAAGTTATTACGGGCTAATAGTTTTGGAATAGCAAAAATAGGACCGATACCCATTTCATCGGGTTCACAACCAGCAACAACCATACCGCGATATGCACCTAATGGAGTTAATCCACGTTGCTCTGCTAGTTCACGTTCCATAACAACAACAGCTGCTGCACCATCTGATAATTGTGATGCATTACCACCCGTAATTGAGCCATTTTCTTTAACCGCTTTTAAACCCGAAAGCCCTTCTAAATTAGTCGTTGGACGATTACCTTCATCTTTTGTTAAGGTAACTTCTACTTTACTGATATCTTTCGTCGCTTTGTCCATAACCAATTTAGTACAGGTTACAGGTACAATTTCATCATCGAATTTTCCCGCTTCTTGAGCTGCCGCGGTACGTTGTTGAGATTTTAATGCGTAAGCATCTTGTACTTCGCGTGAAATTTCGTAACGGTTAGCAACGACTTCTGCAGTATCAAGCATAGGCATATAAATCGCAGGACGATAAGCTTTTACACTTGGGTCTACCGCTCTGCTCATATTCATTTTTTCATTTTGTACCAAACTGATTGAATCACAACCACCAGCTACGACCACTTGAGCACCATCACAAACAATATGATTAGCTGCACTAGCAATAGCCATTAAACCTGATGAACACTGACGGTCAATTGTCATACCAGGAACGCTTATAGGAAGCTCTGCTGCCATAGCAACTTGACGACCAAAATTCATCCCTTGGTTACCTTGCGTTAATGCTGCACCAAAAATACAATCTTCGATTTCATTTGGATCAATTCCTGCTCTTTCTACTGCGGCTTTAACAGCGACAGCTGCTAAAGTAGGTGCTGATAAATCATTAAATGCACCACGGTATGCTTTACCTATAGGTGTGCGTGCGGCAGATACTATTACGGCTTCTCTCATGATTGTTCCTGTTATTAATTTTATTGATTTCATTAAAATGTTTGGTGTTACACATTAGTATGGGTGACTTAACACCCTCTATTTTTGTGTCTTCATAAAAGCCATGGCTTTCATAACAAATTTTTCACCTTGCTTAGCCCCTGAAGCAAGAGCAGCTTGTGAGTCTTGATTGGTTAGCTCGCTCCAACTTTCTCGAACTTTTTCTGGGCTTTGCGCATTTTGAGGTATAAAACAACCTTCAGTTTCAAACATGCTTGCGCTTGAATAACCTCCAGCACCCGCACATAAAATAAAACGATTCGGGGCTTCATCATCACATAGCGTTAGCATGCCTGCGGTTACCGCTTCTGGGGCGAATGCTCTAACAATTTCTTCTGGCATTAAATCTTCTGTCATACGTGTTCCTGCTGTAGGTGCTAAAGCATTTACACGGATATCATTTTTAGCGCCTTCTATAACTAACGTATTCATCAAACCTAAAACAGCCATTTTAGCGGCGCCATAATTTGATTGACCAAAATTACCATATATTCCACTTGAAGAAGTCGTCATAACAATACGACCGTAGTTTTGCTCACGCATAATATCCCAGACAGCTTTAGTACAATTTACTGAACCCATGACATGAACATCCATCACAAGTTTGAAATCATCTAGCGTCATTTTTGTAAAAGATTTATCACGTAAGATACCGGCGTTATTAATAAGGATGTCGACACGCCCCCATTTCTCCATGGTTTGTTTAACCATGTCTTGAACTTCATCAAAGTTTGCTACATTGGCACCGTGACTTATTGCTTCACCACCATTTTCTTCAATTAGACGAACAACGTCTTGAGATGCCTGCGAAGATGCGCCACTGCCGTCACGTGCACCACCTAAATCATTTACGACAACTTTAGCACCACGGGCTGCTAGCGCTAACGCATGAGATCGACCTAAACCATTTCCTGCGCCAGTTACTATAGCGACTTTTCCTTCAAAACTGATTGTCATGGTATTTCCTTAAAGTTTTTTAATTCGTCTTTTTTATTAAAATTATTTTCAAAATATAATTATTTTCAAAATATAACTATTTTCAAAATATAACTATTTTCTGCAGCTGAGGTTGATTTATAGAACAAAGAGATAGCGGGGAATTTATAAGTATAAATGTGCACTATCGCGTTATTATTTAACTCAACATCAATGCAGTGATTCGTTATTTCACCATTTGTACAGAAATCCACTCAGCCACTAAAGCGGGCGTGTCACATCCTTCAATCTCAACAGTAACTTCTGTGCATAAACGGAATTGACCTGGCTTTTTTTCTTCAATAGACAGTGTTTTAGCGTGCGCGCGTATACGGCTATTTACTTTAACAGGCTGTAAAAATCTCACCTTATCAAAACCTGCATTTAAGCCCATGTAAAAGCCATCGATGATGACACTAAAACTTTCGGCAAAATGTGACAACATAGATAAAGATAAAAAACCATGAGCGATAGTAGAACCAAAAGGTGTTTGTTTGGCTTTTTCTTCGTCAACATGAATAAACTGATGGTCAATTGTGCAATCAGCAAATTGATTTATTTGGTTTTGACTTACTTGGTGCCAAGGTGTTGGTTCTGCCTTAAATCCAATGTAATTATCAATGTTTTCTTTTTTTATTATTGTTGTCATATTATGTTTCCATACTGTTGTCATTAAGATTGATTGAATATACTAAAACCATTCAACCTGCATATCGTAAGTACTAGTGTCTGTGTTCATTAATAATGTTGACCATATTGAAATTTCTGGTAATTCAAAACGATAAAAATACTGTAAGGCTTGAAGTTTACCTTTGTAGAAGTTCTCGTCTTCTTGATGAGGTTTGTTTTCTAAGGCTTTTGTAATGACAATACCTTGCTTTAACCATAACCAAGCAATAATAACGTGACCAAATAATTCTAGATATTTAACAGAATTAGCCAACGCTAAATCAATATTTTTGGTAGACATATCTTTCAAAACTGCTTGTGTCGTTTTCTCTAAGATATTTACAGCATCAGTTAATTGCTGGGTAAACTCGCTCAAACTTTCGTGCTGCTTTGCTTGTTCAATGGTCTTATATATTTCAGCCAATGTTGCAGTAAATCCCTGCATTTTATTCATCGGTACTTTACGAGTCATCAAATCTAATGATTGAATGCCCGTAGTACCTTCGTGTATAGGGTTTAAACGATTATCACGATAAAACATCTCAACTGGGTGCTCATTAATATAACCATGACCACCTAGCACCTGAATCGCCAGAGAATTAGCTTTAGGGCCATATTCAGAAGGCCAAGTTTTGATAATCGGCGTTAAAAAATCTAATAATATGTGCGCATGTTGACGTTGTTCTGGCGTTTCAGCCGTTTGTGAATCATCACTTAATTGAGTGCCATAGAAGACTAATGCTAGAGCTCCTTCTGCATAGGCCTTTTGAGCCAGTAGCATACGTTTTACATCAGCATGCTCTATAATGTTCACCATAGGTGACATAGGATCTTTACATGATGGCAAACGGCCTTGTGGACGATTTTTGGCATAATCAACAGAATATTGATATCCGGCAACAGCTAATACTGCACCACTTGTGCCCACCATAATGCGTGCTTCATTCATCATGTGGAACATATACTTCAGACCACAGTTTTCTTCACCAACTAAGTAGCCTACTGAGCCATCTTTTTCACCAAAGCTGAGCGCCGTTGACGTTTGAGCACGACCACCCATTTTATGAAATAGCCCTGATAATGCCACTTCATTATCTTCACCAATAGAACCATCATCATTAACTAAAAACTTAGGAACAACAAAAAGAGAGATGCCTTTGACACCCTTTGGCGCGCCTTGTAATCGAGCTAAAACCAAGTGAACAATATTTTCACTTAAATTATGATCACCACCAGATATATATATTTTATTACCACTGATGCGATAATTTCCATCATCCGTCTTAACTGCTTTCGTGATTAAATCACCAAGGCCAGAACCACTGCCAGGTTCTGTCATGGCCATAGTGCCCATGAAGCGGCCTTCTCGCATAGGTTTAACCCATTTTTCAATGATTGCTTCACTAGCATATGCCTCAAGTAGATTAGCATTGGCTGTGGTTAACATGTTGTAACCTATACCTACACCACCCGCTACCGAAAGGTATGTACCAGCTGCACTGGCTATAATTGGCGGAAGCTGCATACCACCTAAGTCATAATCAGCAGTAGCAGAACCTATACCTGATTCATTAACCGCGTCAATTGCTGGTTTTAGCTCTGGGATCAAATGTACTTTTTTACCATCAAATGTTGGTTGATGAGTATCGAGCTTTTGACGAATAGGAAGAAAATGCTTCGTAGCAATAGCTTTAGCTGTATTAATGACTTCATTAAAAGTGTGACGATCATGATCTTGATAACGTTCTCTTTTGAGTAATGATTCACTGTCAAAAAGTTCAAAAAGCATAAACGTTAAATCACGTTCATTCATTAAAGTTGCTGGCATAAGATTCTCTTTTTATTCGTTTTGTTTATTCGTTTTTATGAGCCTATCTAATTTGGTCAAGTTAGGCTTAATGGATTTATTACTGCGCTGATACTCCGCCATCTATAGCGATACATTGTCCTGACATATACGTATTTGCTGGAGACAACATCATTAACATCATGGCGACTATTTCTTTTGGCTCACCTAAACGTTTCATTGGTGCACCTCTACTCATTTTTTCTCGCATACCTTCATCAGCCATATCCGTCACCATGTTTGTTAAGGTAAAAAATGGACAAATAGCATTGATGCGAATATTGTGACGGCCATATTCTACAGCGCCTGTTTTGGTTAAACCTATAACCGCATGTTTAGCCATAGAATAAGCTGCCACCCTTGCAGCCCCGTTAAGACCTGCCATAGAACTAACATTTAATATTGCACCGCCTTCTTGTTTTAACATCTGCTCAATTTGGTGACTCATACCAAATTGAACACCTTTGACATTAATCGCAAATTGGCTGTCCATAAGTGCTTCATCAATTTCATGAAACGCTGTAAAACCATGAGCTACACCGGCATTATTTACGCCAATGTCTACACGACCAAAATGTTCGATTGCTGCATCAACCATAGCTTTACAATCTGTATTTTTAGATACGTCACATTTCAATGCAATAATTTCTACGCCAGTAGAAGCAATATCATCAGCAACTTTATGAACACCTGCTTCATTAATATCACTGATCACTAATTTTGCGCCACGCTTGGCTAACTCCTCTGCTAATAACTTACCGAAACCTTGCGCTGCACCGGTGATTACGGCAACCTTTCCTGTAAAATCTAATAGTGGATCCATGGTTATTTCCTTACCTTATTCAATCAGAGTAATGAGTTTTATTAATGTTATTTATTAACGAGTTTATTAACTTTCTTTTCTAACAATGCTCATTGCCATTTGGGCTAATGGTTCAACAAAAGCCCCAACCTTATTAGCGTTGGCATTTGAAGCATTTCCTTGTGAAGATCGTTTCGCAACACCTTGTACAATGGCGGCCAATCTAAAAAAGCTAAAAGCGAGATAGAAAGTCCAATTTTCAATTTTTTCAATGCCCATGCGCTGACAATAACTTGCGACATATTCCGCTTCTGTTGGAATTCCCAATGCTTGTCGGTCTACACCTTGTAAACCATCGATACTTCCCATACCTTGCGGCATACGTAGTTGCATACATTGATAAGCTAAATCGGCAAACGGATGACCTAATGTAGATAACTCCCAATCAAGAATGGCAATAATCTTTGGTGAATCTTTGGCAAACATCATGTTGTCTAATCTAAAATCACCATGTACTAAACAAACACGACCATCATCATCGGGAAGGTGTGTTTCTAGCCATTGATTGAGTTCATCCATTGCATCAATTTTATGCAATTCAGTTAAGCGATATTGTTTAGTCCAACGACCCAATTGACGTTCAAAATAGTTACCCGGTTTTCCGTAGTTACTTAACCCACATGCGTTAATATCAACACGGTGCAAAGCAACCAGGGCTTCATTCATAGCGTTATACATTTCGCATCTGCGCTCATTAGTTTCTATTTCAGCTAATGAAGCGCTCCAAAAAACATTACCGTCACAAAATTCCATCAAATAAAACATTGCACCTGTTATAGCGACATCGGTACACAGATGAAAAACTTTTGATACTGGTACATTCGAACCTTTAAGTGCATCAAGCACTTGGTATTCCCTGTCTACGGCGTGTGCAGATTTAAGTAACTTACCTGCAGGTTGGCTACGTAAAACATATAAACCAGATTGAGCAGTTACTTTGAAAGTAGGGTTTGATTGCCCTCCAGGAAACTTATCTAATGTTATAGGGCCAATAAAGCCCGTAACATGAGTTTCTAAATAACGGGTTAACGTTGGGATATCAATTGATAAAACTTGCGACATTTGGCAAAACTCTCAATATAAACAGTGATATTTTATAAAACATATAAAGTACGATCTTATGGCCAAAATCAATCCGGCCAAGAAGAAATTTACTCTGCGATTCGTTTAACTAAATCGCGACCTAATTGCATCATATGCACTTGATCAGGACCATCAGCTAATCGCAAAGTACGTTGACCTGCCCAAGCATGTGCTAAGAAAGTATCTTGACTAACACCAGCAGCGCCAAAACATTGAATAGCCCGGTCAATAACGTCAAGAGACATATTAGGAGCAACTATTTTTATCATTGCAATAATATCTTTAGCGGCCTTGTTTCCTTCAGTATCCATCTTATGAGCTGCTTTTAAGGTCATAAGGCGTGCTTGTTCTATTTGGCAAGCTGATATAGCAATATCTTCTCGTATTGATTGCTGCTTGATCATAGGACGACCAAAAACAATTCGTTCATTAACACGTTTACACATTAGGTCGAGGGCACGTTGAGCAATACCAATCGAGCGCATACAATGGTGAATTCGACCAGGACCTAAACGCCCTTGTGCAATTTCAAATCCTTTGCCTTCACCAACAATAATATTTTCAACAGGAACGCGTACATTTTCGAAAGTTATTTCAGCATGTCCTTCAGGAGAATCGTTATAGCCAAAAACAGTCATAGGGCGAACAATAGTTACGCCAGGCGTTTTCATGGGTACAAGAACTTGAGATTGTTGGATGTAACGATTCTCATTAGTTGGGTCTGTTTTACCCATGACAATCATAATTTCACATTGTTTACGGCATGCCCCACTGATGTAAAATTTTCGGCCATTAATCACATATTCATCACCATCACGTTCAATGCGTAATTCAATGTTAGTTGCATCACTTGAAGCAACTTCTGGTTCTGTCATAGCAAAAGCTGAACGAATTTTACCTTCCAGCAATGGCTCTAGCCATTTCTGCTTTTGGGCCTCGTTACCATATTTAGCCAATACTTCCATATTGCCTGTATCAGGGGCTGCACAGTTAAACACTTCTGATGCCCACATGACCTTGCCCATAATTTCAGATAAAGGTGCATATTCTAAACTTGTTAAGCCTGCACTGTATTTACCATAACTAACCGGCAAAAATAAATTCCATAAACCTTCAGCTTTGGCTTTAGCTTTAAGTTCTTCCATTAAAGGTGGAGTTGACCATTGATCTAGAGCTACCTGTCTATGCATTTCTTCTTCAACAGGAAAAACATTAAGATCCATAAAGTCAGTTACACGTTGGATCAGATCTTTTACTTTATCGCTATATTCAAAATTCATGGAGTTATCCTTATGTGGCCTTTCTAGCACCTAATATAAATTACGTTTGATGTTGATATTATTTTCACTAAACAATGGTTAATACTTTGTATTAACTTAGCGTCATTAAAGCTTCTTTGTTAAATGGTGCTATTTCGTCTTCTTTTTTATCTTTAATTTTATTCACCCAATCAGGGTCTACAAGCAAAGCTCGACCGATAGCCACTAAATCAAACTCATCATTCGTTAAACGTTCTAATAGCCCGTCTATATTTGTAGGGTTTGATGTACCTTTTAAATCAGCATTTCCTTCACCAATAAAATCTTCATCCAAACCAACACTACCTACCGTAATAACAGGTTTGTTAGTTAATTTTTTAGCCCAACCCGCAAGATTAAGTTCTGAACCTTCAAATTCAGGTAACCAAAAACGTCGAGTGCTTGCATGAAACATGTCTACACCTGCATCGCTAAGTAAGCCTAAGAAAGTGGCAAGCTCTTCTTCTGTTTGACAAAGTTTTGCAGAATAATCTTGCTGCTTCCATTGTGAAAACCTAAAGATAATGGGGAAGTCTTCACCCACAGCCGCGCGAATAGCTTTAACGATTTCGACACCAAAACGAGTTCGGTTTGCTAATGAACCACCGTATTCATCAGTGCGTTGATTTGTGCCTTCCCAGAAAAACTGATCAACTAAATAACCATGAGCGCCATGTACTTCAATTGCATCAAAACCAATCGCTTTTGAGTCTGCTGCTGCCTGTGCAAATGATGCAACAACTTCATCAATGTCATCTTTTGACATTTCGACACCATTAGGAGCGCCAGGTTTAAATAGGCCAGAAGGACTATATGCAGGTACAGATTTATCTGGGCCTATACCTTCTTTTCTTACTGAACCTACATGCCAAAGCTGAGGGGCAATTTTTCCGCCCGCTTTGTGTACTTCATCTACTACATTTTTCCAACCAGCAAGCGCTTCTTCGCCATAAATAGCAGGAACACGCTCATAACCGTTTGCGCCTTTGTGAGAAATAAACGTGCCTTCGGTAATAATTAAACCAACATTACCTTCTGCTCTGCGACAGTAATAATCAGCAACGTCTTGAGTGGGAATATAATTGGGTGAAAATGTACGTGTCATTGGTGCCATTACAGTTCTATTTTTTAAGGTAAGACCTTTGGCTGAAAATGACTCAAATAATTTTTCTGACTTTTTATTTGTTGATGTGTTACTCATGTTTTTTCCTAAACTGAAACCTGTTATAACGCTATATATTTATTGGGTTTTATGACCAATTGCCGTTAACCTATAAGGAAACCGCCATCAACATTAATAGATGTTCCTGTTGTATAGCTTGATGCGTTAGACACTAAATAAAGTACTGTGCCTGCCATTTCTTCAGGTTGTGCGACACGCTTCATTGGAACGTGATGCATTAATTGCTCAAGAATTTTAGGATTATTTACTAATGTTGATGCAAACTTTGTATCTGTTCCGCCTGGTAATAAAGCATTAACGCGAATATTAAACTGGGCACATTCTTTGGCAAATGTTTTCGTCATCGAAATAACAGCAGCCTTAGTAATAGAATAAATCCCTTGATAATCACCAGGAATAACCCCGTTGATAGATGCAACATTAACGATAGCTCCACCACCACTGTCTTTCATTAATTTAGCGCCGATGGTAGACATGAAAAAATAACCACGAATATTTACATCAACCGTTTTTTGAAATGCACTCAAATCTGTATCTAATACATGACCAAAATATGGATTGGCAGCAGCATTATTCACTAGAATATCTAACTTTCCGTGCTCTGCTGATATTTGACTGAATATTGATTCAATTTGCTCCATTTCTCCGATATGACAAGCGATTGCCTGTGCACTTCCGCCTTCAGCAATAATGCTGTCTACGACAGTTTGGCAACCTTCAATTTTTCGACTAGATACAATTACATGTGCACCACTTTGTGCTAATAATTTTGCAATTTGCTCACCAATGCCACGACTCGCGCCAGTAACTAAAGCAACTTTTCCTGTTAAATCAAATAACTTATTAATCATTTTAAGTATCCTACTTATTATATTTTTAGTGGTCGATTATCTAAAAGTGACCCAATCAGCACCCGCAAGTGTTAAGTGGCCATAATTATTGAGGTAGTCTATGTTCAGACTATCACCAGAACAGAGTAGTTTTGTGACACTGGTATTTCGTAATTGTTGGTTAACAACTAATGCTTTTTCGTTAGATAATCCTAAGATATGTTGGATGATCACAGCGATAACGCCACCAGATGTAAAAATACAAATGTCTTTTGTGCGTTTTTTCTTTAATCGGCTTTTAGCTGACAGCTCTTGATGTATTACATCTTGTAACGAACTGATACAGCGACTTTGGAATTGAGGCCAGCTTTCTTTATAGTCTTTGTCATTCTTGCCGCATGTCCAGTGTTCAAGAGCTTTTGCAAATTCTTTTTGGAATATTTTATTAGCACCCGGCTGATTACCAACGGTAGCCGCCATATCAGCAAAATTTTTCCATCGAGCATCATAACAAGTGAGTAGATCAACATGGTTAAACTCGTTAAAGCCAGAGTGAATGGTTACAGAGGGTTCTTTGCTTTGATAACCTAATAAAAAATGTTCAAGAGTTTGTCCGTGACGCAATAAATCACCGGAATAAATTTTTTCAGGTGTAGGTAATGATTGCCAATATTTTCCTAATAACTCTGATTGCTCAGTACCCTTATTTGAAAGTTGATCGTAATCAGCTTTTCCAAAAGATGCCTGTCCGTGACGGATAAGATAAATAGCAGCCATAAAATTAGGCCCCCAAAACAAAGTGTTGTTGTAATAAATTAAGACACTCTTTTATTATCATTTCTTCGTCACTCACTGTATTTATTTAGACACCGATTTGATGTTACTTAACCATGCTAAGCGGAACCAACTAATTAAACAAATGAATAGTTCTAATCGACTACTATTATTCTTTTGAATACAGAAAGCATTGATGGTGTAAATAGTGACTGGTGGACTGAGTAGCTAGTTCCCTAAAGGAATAAAGAACACAAAAGCTTATAAAGCTATGAAGTTGTTATGATAAATTTTTAAAATCATTCTAGAAACAACTAATTATTTATATAAAAAAAGCCTTACAATCAATTATTGTAAGGCTTTTATAATGTTACTTAAGTATTTTATCTATTCAAATTCATAGGAAATACTAACGCCATAAGTCGCTGGCTGATTTGGATAAGCGTTGAAGCTACCTGCTTGAATCGGTGGTGGGAAAGCAGATTGATAATACTCATCATTATTTAAGTTACGAGCCCATATTTGAGCATACCAACCATTATCAAAGTTAAGCCCTGCACTGGCATTAAACGTACTAACTTCACGTGTCAACGATTCAGGAACGTTTGATACAAGTTGTACTTCACTTTCATATAAATAATCTGTGCGAATAAAACCGTACATACCATTTTCGAACTCAAAGTTGTAGGTTAGCCCTGCAATAATGCTTTGCTCATGAATACCGGCAGGTTTTGTACCAGATAAATCTACAGGACCTTCAACATTTTGAGCTCCAACAAATGAATCAAAAACTGGATCAAGGAAAGTACCAGCTAAAGTAATATTCAGGTTATCCGTTAAGTTATAAAGAGAATCAAATTCTATACCTTGTGTACTTTGCTGGCCTGCATTCGCTAATACAAAACCAGTACCTACAAAAATAGAAGATTGAAAACCTTCAATCGTTTGGTCAAAAACAGTGACATTAAATGCACCGCTTTTAAACTGAGCTTTCATGCCTAATTCATAAACGGTAGCTTCTTCAGGCGACGCATATCGGCCAGCGTAGTTTTGATTTGGTTGTGCTATACCAGCACTTTCAATTCCAGTTTGATCTGCAGTAAATGGACGAGTATCACGAGATAAATTCCATGATGAGGCTTTAAATCCTGTAGCTGCTGAAGCAAAAACATTGATGTTGCTATTTAGCTCGTAAGCTAAACGAACAGACCATGTCATTTTACTATCTGAGGTATTATCATCTTCAACTGAATTAGGTAATTCAAGCATCGGAGGTAAGAACTGAAAACTTTTTAATGTTGGAATCGCTGGTGCTAAGCTTGGAATGAAAGGCATTGGTACGCCAAACAAAGTCAAATCATTGTCTAAGTCAATCGCAGCAAGTGTAGAGTTATTCTGCTGTTTTACACTAACCTCTTTCTTATCGTTGTTATATGCAACACCAAGCGTAGCAGTTAAAACATCTGACAAGTGATAATCAAAATTTGCATAAAGAGAATAGGCCTCATTATCTTGTACAAATTGCGTATCTACTACTGTGTCAGCTGAAAAGAAAGATCCTGGAGCCAAACCATAAACTCCCTCTACACCACCTAACAAACCTGCCGCACCGCCTGCAGCTGATAAGACATCAAAGTAGTTACGCATATCATTACCAAAATACAACGCATCTTCTGCTTTTACTTCCTCTTGAAAGATATAAGTACCTATCATCCAATCTAGTTTATTTGTACCTGTTGAAGTAAGGCGAAACTCTTGCGTAAATGTTTCAATCTGTACATCACCGGTTTCTCGAAGAATATCCAAACTGGTGTAATCAACATCATGTATCCAGGTTTGATCGTTATTACGTAGTGCGGTAATTGATGTAAAAGCAAAACCATCATAATCAACGTCAACTTGTAGCGATAAACCGCCATCTTCTACTGTACTTAGTGGGTCGATATTTAAGGCTGATTTATATCCAAACGCATCATCTGGAGTATTAACAACCCCGCCTAGGGCCTGAACAGCAGCTGTTGTTGGTCCATTAATAACATCGTCTACAGTACAACAAGCTTCTTCTATTTCACTGTAGTCAGCAATAAAGCGTACTTTAACACTTTCGCTTGGTTCATATAACGCTTGAGCGCGAGCATTCCAGCGATCTTTGTCATTTACATTACTTAATCCGACAACACTGTCAGTGTAACCATCACGTGTATTAAAACCGCCAGATAAACTAAACGCCAATTCATCAGTTATACCGTTAGTTATATAACCTTTCATTACTCGTTGGTTGTAATTACCAATGCCCAATTCAACCTTGCCTTCCATATCGTAAGAAGGTTCCATAGTTCGAACACTGATAACACCTGCTGAAGCATTTTTACCAAACAAAGTACTTTGTGGGCCACTGAGTACTTCTATTTGTTGTACCCTTGGTAAATCTCCAATTTGAGCAGCAGCACGGGAACGGTATACGCCGTCAATAAACACGCCAACTGAAGGTTCGATACCTGTATTATTTGTACCATTACCGAAGCCACGAATAGCAAAGTTAGTATTAGTTGAACGCTGCAGAGGTGTAACACGTAATGTTGGTACTAAAGTTTGTAGATCGTTAATATCTAATACGTTAGCTTTTTCAATGACGTCGCCGCGAACCACTGTAATTGCAATAGGTGTTTCCTGCAAACCGGTAAGGCGTTTAGAAGCTGTAACCATAATCCGCTCTACATCATCTTCTTTCGCTACTTCATTTTCTTGTGCGTGAATCACTGAAGAGCTTAAAGCACTTAACACAGCCGTAACCAAAAGCGATCGTTTAAAAGTTTGCGTTGTTAATATTTGTTTCATTTACCTTCCCCGATATTAGTATTAATACTAAAAATATGAATATCAATTAGATACCCTACTACTCAAATACATTGTTTGAGCATGATTTATTGTTTTAGATTTAATGATTATTTTATAAAACAACCTCATCGTACCAGAACTTTTTGTTCTCAACTAAGCGTAATACTTATTATCATTATTTCCAGTGTTTATATTGTGTTAATTATTTAACGTACAATATTTACACTGCTTGACTATGCTATGGCTAACCTTTAAATTAAACAAATGAATAAATCTAATAACAAACTATTCATTTTATGAATAGAATAAAATGCAAATTTTTGGGTAGTTTTAATAAGGAAATATATGAAAGTCGATCTAAATCTGTTTGTTGTATTCGAAGCTATTTACTGTGAAGGAAACATCACCAAAGCCGCATCAGCACTCAATTTATCTCAACCTGCAGTGAGCCATTCTTTAAGTAAACTTCGCGATCACTTTGATGACCCACTATTTGTTCGACAAGGCAACGAGATGCGGCCTACGGTAGTTGCAAACAATGTTGTTTCTGATGTTCGTGAAGCCTTACGTCAGTTACAAATATGTTTAGCACAATCAAAACAGTTTGAGCCAATGACATCACGCAAAAATTTTACAATCTCTTTGCACGTTGCTTTAGAAGCTTCTTACTTACCTCCATTGATACAGAGAATTAAAAAAGAAGCACCATTAGTTAATATTCAAAGTAGCCGTAGAGTTAACCGAAGTGAGCTAGAAAATAAGCTCGCTAGTGGTGATATAGATTTAGCAATAGATACTTTATTGCCCGTCAGTGAAAATATTTTACATACACAATTAGAAGAAGATAAATTAGTTGTGGTCGCGCGAAAAAATCATCCTGATATAAGCACAACACTTGATTTAGATATGTATCTGGCACAAGAGCATGTATTAGTGTCTTCTCGCTCAACAGGACCGAGTATTGAGGATTTCGAATTAGCACGTCATGGTTTACAACGTAAAATAGGTTTGAGATGCCAACATACCTTTTCCGCATGTAGTGTACTTGCGGGTAATAATATGTTGTTAACAGCTACAGAAACCACAGCAAAAATGTACGCTAAGCTGCTCGATTTAGCTATTTATCCATTACCTGTGGATTTACCCAAAATTGATATGCACTTATATTGGCACACAAACCTTGATTTTGAACCCGCAAATAAATGGTTGAGAAATAAAGTTATACAAGCGACACCGGGGATTTAAAAGATAGTATTACGTGATCTACCTTTTAGTTATGTGTTTTCTATAATTGAGATTCAATAAGTTCCAGCGCTTCATCTAAAATAATAGTAACCGCGTTGCGAGCTTTTTCGGGGTTTCTAGATTTAATAGTATCGATAATTTCAGCATGTTTCTTTACATCTGCACCTGGTACACCTTTAATTTTATTGGTGTAACGAATACTCACTCTTAATGCCGTACTTATGAACTCAGTAAGTTGCACAAAAAATCTATTACCACTTGCCACTAATATACTGGTATGAAAAGCAATATCTGCTTCTAATGGATCATCTAACCCTTGCTCTGCTTCTTTCATACGAATTAGCGCTTTATCAATATCTTCCAATTGTTCAAAGGAAGCATTCATCGAGGCTAATGCTGCTGCTTGAGGTTCTATCGCAAGTCTAACTTGAGTGAATTCTTTTAACAGAGATAGAGATGGTTTATTACTTAATATCCAAGTTAATACGTCGGTATCAAACATATTCCAGCTACTTTCAGGTAATACTCTTATGCCCTGTTTAGGACGAGAAGAGATAAGCCCTTTCGCTGATAACATTTTTACTGCTTCACGAGTCGAACTTCGACTAACATTATGTTCCAAACAAAGATCAGCTTCCGACGGAAGTCCTTGGCCAATAGGATAAGTACCTTTAACTATAGCCATCCCTAGATCATGAGTTAGTTGATGGGTCAAATTTTGTCTAGGTGCATACTTCATCGAGTGTTGTTCCGAAATTGTTTGTTTTATATGTTATATCATATTTAACTTCATACAAATATGATATAAGTTTATCCCATTAATAAATAGTAATACAACGCATTAAAATGTTTTGACTGCTATTAAGAGAAATATATAATTTTTTACCTATTTGGAGTATTGAAATGGGTTTATCAACTAAATATCAAAGTTTGAAAGATAAAGTCGTCTTTATTACTGGTGGTGCCAGTGGTATCGGTGCATCTATGGTTAAAGCTTTTGTTCAGCAAGAAGCAAAAGTAGCCTTTATAGATTTAAATCAAAACATGGCTGAGGACTTAATAAAAGACTTGCCAAAGACTTCACATGACAACGTTTGGTTTAGAGCGGTTGACGTAACAAAATCTGAATTATTACAACAAGCTATTACAGATGCAGCAGAGCATTTTGGCAGTTTAGATGTGCTAGTCAATAATGTCGGTAATGATAACCGCCAAGATATTGAAAAGATATCTGCACATGATTGGCATAAATGTATGCAAGTTAATTTAGATCCTGCCTTTTTCTCTGCTCAAGCCGCCTACAGAATTATGAATAAAAACGCTTCAGGTAGCATCATTAACTTTAGCTCTATCAATGCGTTAATGGGACAACAACATATGACAGGTTATGTTACCGCGAAAGCAGGATTAATGGGTATGACCAAAGCACTTTCAAAAGAATTTGGTGAACAAAACATTAGGGTTAATGCCATAGTTCCTGGCTGGGTGGCAACTGAACGTCAACTCGCAAGTTGGTTAACGGATAAAGAAGAAGACAAATGGACTGAATCTATGTCACTTAAAAAAAGGATTTTGCCAGAAGACGTTGCAAATTTAGCATTATTTTTAGCTTCTAATGACAGTGCGTTAATCACCGGACAAAGCATAATCATTGACGGCGGGAGAACATAATTGTTAATTCATGAATATATCGTTGCGGTTGACTGGGGAACAAGTCATTTACGTGCTTTTTTATGCAAAGTAAATAGCGATAAAACCCTAAAATTGGTTGATAAAACGTACAGCTTAGGCGTGAATAAAGTTATTCATAGCTTTGAAAAAACCCTCTTTGATTGTATATCTCCTTGGGTTTTACGATATGGCAAGATGCCAATTTTTATGATGGGACAGATAGGTTCAAGTATTGGTTGGAAAGAAACTGGCTACCTTCCGTGCCCAACTGGCCTTGGAGACATAGCAACACAAGGTATAAACTTTTCATGTTCCGGCCATGAAATCACTATTATTCCAGGGTTGAGCTGCCGATTAAGTAATGATAATTATGATGTTATGCGTGGTGAAGAATTACAAGCATTAGGCTGGTTACAACATGATAAGCAACGTTTTACAGGAACACACCTACTTTGTTTACCTGGCACTCATACTAAATGGGTACTAATTAAAGAAGGTAAAATTGAACTCTTTAAAACAGCAATGACAGGTGAGCTTTTTGATTTATTAACCAATCACAGTATTTTAATTAAAAAAGGTGATGAGACATTCGATCAGCCCTCATTTAAAAAAGGGGCTGACTTCACGCTAAAAAGTGAATTGGGGAGTTTTACTCACGGATTATTTAGTGTGAGAAGTAAACAACTTTTTGGAGAATTAACCAACTCTCAAGCATCTTCATATCTTTCGGGTTTACTTATTGGTAGTGATGTACGTGCTGCTTTAAATGCGGAAGAATGGCAATTATCTGAATTAGGTGAAGTATCGATAATTGGCGCTAAACACTTAAGTCAGCAATTTTCACAAGTACTCGAAACGCATGGAATCAAAACAAACGTATGTAAAGTAACTGATATGACTTTATTAGGATTCAATGCTGTATACCAGCAGATATTAACATTACCAACCCAACAGAATTGAAGGTTAAGTGTCAATAAATTAAGGAATAGTGTTGGAAAGATATATTGATAAACACCCTGTCATTGCTATTTTACGTGGCATAACACCAAAAGATGTAGTCGAAATAGCACAATGTTTATATGCACATGGGATCCGCGTGATTGAAGTCCCCTTAAATTCTCCACAGGCAATTGAATCGATTGAAAAACTTGTAACTGCCCTTCCTCGTGACTGTTTAATTGGTGCTGGCACTGTTTACAGCATTGAACAAGTTACACAAATTGAAAATGTCGGTGGAAAACTTATTGTTTCACCACATTGCGATCCAAAGTTACTTCAATATTGCCAGTCAAAAAATTTACATGTGATAGCAGGGGTGGCAACACCTACTGAAGCTGTTATAGCTTATCAAGCTGGGGCAAAGTGGTTAAAGCTTTTTCCTGCACAAACATACCGATTCGATCATGTTACAGCACTGAAATCTGTTTTACCCAAAGATGCTCATGTTATACCTGTTGGAGGCGTGTCAAAAGGTAACGCGTTACAGTGGCTATCATCTGGGGCGAGTGCATTAGGCCTAGGAAATAGTTTGTATCAAAAGAATGATTCTTTAGATGAAGTTAATGGCAAAGTTATTGACTTAAATAAAGCATTATATTTCCCTACAATGAAAAATTAAAATGATAAGAACAATGAGTAATACAACCGCTACATTACTAAAAGTCATTCCTTGCCAATGTCAGTTAGGTGAAGGCGTTTTATGGCATAACAAACAACAAGCTATCTATTGGCTGGATATAGAAGCGTGTCAATTATATAAATATAATGTTGCTAGTGAATTATTAGAAAAATTTACCTTACCTCAGCGTATGACTAGTTTTGCATTTACGCCTATTGATAATCAAATTATAGCTGCCTTTGAACAAGGTTTTGCTCGATATAACTTTATAACATCTCAAATAGATTGGATAAACCAGCCAGAGCTTCATATTAAAGGCAACCGTTTAAATGATGGTCGAGTAGATAGAGAAGGACGATTTTGGGCGGGTTCAATGGTAGAACTTGCATCTACACCCGAACAAAAAGCTGCATTATACTGTCTTGATCACCAACTTAACTGCCATAAAAGAATTGATGATCTACTTATTTCTAATAGCTTATGTTGGAATAAAGAAGGAGATATTTTGTATCATGCAGATTCACCTAGCCATCAAATATTTCAGTATGATTTTTGTAAAGACACAGCGGTAATTTCCAACAAAAAATTATTTGCGACAACAAATTCATCCACATTTCCTGACGGTTCAACAGTAGACGCCCAAGATTACTTGTGGAATGCACAATGGGGTAGCAGCAATGTGGTCAGATATAAGAGTAATGGTGAAATAGACGTATCTATCAAGCTACCTGTATCACAACCATCATGTGTTGCTATCGGAGGCCCAAATTTAGATTGGTTAATAGTTACAACCGCAAAACAAGGCTTATCGAGTTCATCTCTGTATGAGGAGCCATTATCAGGTAACCTCTTTATTTATCAATTAACTGATTGTTCTGGTTTGATTGAACCTAATTGTACCATCTAATTCACTCATTTTTTACATTAGTGTAAAAACAGCTCAGTTGATCACAACTTAACGCTAGACAAGCCTACATCTTAATGTTTTAATTTAACTTTATTATCATATAAATAATACTTAATGAGATTATGGCCTCAATATTTTTGATTAGTGATACCGCTAAAATAGAGATTTCACCTGAATTAGGTGGTTCTATTTTGGCTTATGATGCAAAGTTACATGATAAGTTTTTACCAATACTAAGAAACAGTCATCAAACAAGAACTGTACTAGAAAGCAGCTGTTTTCCGCTAGTGCCCTATTCAAACCGCATTAAACATGGTGAGTTTAATTGGCAAGATAAAAGTTACAAACTTCCACTTAATCACTTACCTGAAAAACATAGTATTCACGGTCATGGTTGGCAATTACCTTGGGAAATCGTCCATCAATCTGATAAAAGCCTTACGCTGGAATATCATTACCAAGCAGCCGAATGGCCATTCACTTATAGTGCTCAACAAGTTTTTACCCTTAAAGAGTCTTCTTTAAACATTGAACTCACATTAGTTAATCACTCACAAAGTAAAATGCCTGCGGGATTAGGATTACACCCTTATTTTAGTTTAACTAATGAAACATCATTAAAATGTTCTGTCGAAAGTATGTGGGCTGTAGATAACGAAAGTATGCCAACAACTTCGGGTAAAGCTCCCAAAGAACTGGCTAGTTCTGAAGGGTTATTAATATCAAAAAGCCACTTAGATAATGTCTTTACCGGTTTTTCTGGCGCAGCAATTATTACTTGGCCTGAATGGAAAGCAAAAGCAGACATTACCTCTTCATCAAACTGCAAGTTTATTGTGGTATACAGCCCTGAAGGTCAAAGCTATTTTTGTCTTGAACCGGTAACTCATAGTACTGATGCGATAAATATGTCAAACGACGGAGTTAATAGCACTGGAATTATGACGTTAAAACCTCGAGAAAAAATGACTGTCTCTATGTGTATTTCTCCTAAAGAAACGTAAAATTTTTTATTATAAAAACATTCCACAAAAGAACATAATCATTTAACTATCATTAACTAATCGATAGTTAAATGAATAATAACCTTACCCTGCTTATAAATTTTAATAATAGTTATTAAATGTCTTTATTAATTTTACTTATAGTTATTCATTCAAAATTAGAATTTTTGATCTGATATTGGTTATGGGAAGATAAGATTTGAGCTATTTTCAAATGTGTTAACTTTCAAACCACAACCAAATAGGAATAACAATGGCTATAGGCGTCACAGCAAAATTACAAGTACTAACCGGTAAAAACCAAGAATTTGAAGCTATATTTAAAAAATTAGTGACCGCGGTACTTGCCAACGAAAAAGGTTGTTTGCTTTACGCCTTCCATCAATCTCGTAAAGATGCCCAAACCTATATAGTCCTAGAACAATATGTTGATGAAATAGCATTACAGAGTCATTCCAAAACTGACCACTATCGAACCTTTGGTAAGCAAATGTCAGCATATTTAGCTACAGCCCCTGAAGTAGAGTTAATGGACAGTATTTAATTAAGATTTTCGTTAAAACAAATACAAAAACATGTCGAAACAAGTAAATAAACATAAAATATTAATAAATTAAAGGTCAGTCTAATGAATCAATTTTTTGGTAAAACAGTTGTAATTAGTGGCGGTGCTGAAGGAATCGGCTTTGGTATCGCTCAAGCTATGGGCAAACAAGGTATGAATGTAGTGTTAGCTGATATTGATGCTAATCAACTTGAAATTGCCCAAAATAAATTAGAAAAAGAAGGTGTACAAGTCCTCGCTGTTCAGATGAACGTAACTGATCTTAGTCAATGGGAAAATGTCGCGAACAAAACGCTAGAACGTTTTGGCAAAGTTCATATGTTGGTGAACAATGCAGGTGTGGGTAGTAATCCAGGCAGTATCGAAAAAACAGATGATAAAGATTGGCGTTGGGTGATTGACGTAAACCTTATGGGCGTTATTTATGGCACTCAAACCATGGTACCCTTGATGAAACAACATGGCGAAGGCGGTTGGTTGGTTAACGTTGCATCAATGGCAGGCATGATGGGAATTCCAACAGCAGGTGCATATACAGCAACTAAAGTCGCCGTTGTAGGTATGTCTGAAAGTTGGTACTCAGAGCTTAAACCACACAACATTCAAGTCTCCGTTCTTTGCCCTGCATTTGTAAAAACGCGGATTAATCTCTCTAACCGTAACAAGCCAGTAGAACTAAAAAGCGAAAAAGAGAATAGCGGTCAACAAAATAATTCATCTGCAGCTAAACATATGCAAAAAGTTATTGATAACGGATTATCTCCAGAAGTCGTTGGTGAACGAGTTGTTGAAGCAGTGAGTAATAAAGAACTTTATATTTTCACACATCCGAACTATAGAAAGGTATTGCAGAAACGTTTTAAAGCGATTGATGACGCTTTTGCTCGCTCTGAATCTAGCCCTTTATTGGCTGATGTACTTCATGAAGAAGTTGCTTTGTATTCTTAGTCAATGGTTAGTCATTACACATAAATAATAACGTTTAGCTAATGAAGTAGCGTTTATAATAAAGGTAATAATATGTCTCAAAACCGTAAGTTTGGTGTCGTTGTATACGGCGCAACAGGATATACCGGACGTTTAGTCTGTGAATATTTAAATAATCAATACGGCGTCAATGGCGATGTAAAATGGGCGATGGCAGGACGCAGTGAAAAAAAACTTGTTCAAGTACGCGATGAAATGGGCATTCCTAGTGATGTTCCCTTTGTGATAGCTGATGCTGAAAATCCAGAGTCAGTTAAGCAAATGGTGAATAGTACGCAAGTTGTATTAACCACTGTTGGCCCATATCAGAAATACGGTTCCGACCTCGTACGTGAATGTAGCGAAACTGGCACTGATTATGTTGATTTATGTGGCGAACCCGCTTGGATGCATGAAATGATTGCGGCTCACGGTGAAACAGCAAAAGCCAGTGGCGCGCGAATTGTCTTCTCTTGTGGTTTTGATTCAGTTCCTTTTGATTTAGGTATATATTTTTTACAAAAAGCATCCATCGCTAAATTGGGTAAACCTTTATCACGTATTAAAGGTCGTGTACGCGCGATGAAAGGTACTTTCTCAGGAGGAACGTTAGAAAGTTTCCGTTTAACGATGAAAGCAGCGGCAAAAAATCCTGACTTGATAAAAGTACTCACCAATCCATTTTCATTAACAGAGTCATTTACCGGTCCAGAACAGCCTTCAGGCATGGCGCCTATCTTTGATACAGATCTGAACAGTTGGTCTGCCCCTTTTGTAATGGCAACAATTAACACGAAGAATATTCATCGCAGTAACTATTTATTGGCCCATGAATATGGTGATGATTTTGTTTATGACGAAATGATGCTCACCGGTCCTGGTGAGAAAGGTGAAAGTATGGCGAAAATGGTTGCTGCAGATAAGTCTATGGCAAACGACCCTATGCAACCAGGTGAAGGTCCTTCAAAAGAATCACGTGAAACAGGTTTTTACGATGTATTGTTTGCTGGCTCTAATAACGAAGGCGACGTATTAATGGCCAGCGTTAAAGGTGATAAAGACCCTGGGTACGGTTCAACATGTAAAATGATCAGCGAGAGCGCAGTTTGTTTATTGAAAAATCTAGATGCTGCAAGTGGTGGTATTTGGACACCTGCTTCAGCGATGGGTTCTTTATTGATTGATCGTTTACAAGAGAATGCGGGCTTAACCTTTCAATTAGAAGGTTAAGCCTTTAGCCATGTTTTGGGACATTAATAATCAAAACATGGCATTAATTTCTCGTCTGCATTAAAAAGCGTTAAGAACATACCGCAAATGTATAAATCGTTCTAAATTAAAACCACTCATCCCAGTCATTATATTTTCCTTAGGTGAAAAGTTAAAACATATGTAAATAACCTTACTTTTCATTTAACTCAAAAATTAATGACGTCTGTGGAAATAATACCGGCAATTGCATCCCAAATTGCATAAGTGACTCACCCGAGAATGATTCCCCTTGAATTTTACTTAAAATAGAGGGCGAATATTCTTTAAGTTGTGTCGGCCATATTAATGTTAATGTATAAACTTTTTCAGCAGATAAACCCGTAAACCTGTATTTAGGCGGTGTGGTTCTTTTAGTTTCTTTAATACTGTTATAAGCAAAAAGTGCTTTGGATTTATCTTTGTTGATTATGCCGAAGTTAATTGAGTCACCGTCCTGATTTAATCGCACTAACTCTCCACTATGAATTAACTGACGATGTTTTTTATGTAGCGCAATAATTTTAGTTAACTGTTCACAGTCTTCATTTGTTAATTCTCTGGGGTCCATCTCTAAGCCCATATGACCAAAAAATGCCACTGCTGCCCTCATTTCCATAGTTACCGTTCTACCAGTAATATGACATTCTCTTGGCCCAATATGAGCCCCCATTACTTCACTTGGAAAGAAGAATGAACAGCCACGTTGAATCGTTAATCTGTCTAATGCATCATTCGAATCAGAGGTCCATACTCGGTCAGTATGAGCAAGAACACCATAATCCACTCGAGCACCACCCGATGAACAACTCTCAATTTCAACATGAGAGTGCTGTTTCTTTAAACGATCAATTAATTGATATAAAGCTTTTGTTTGTTGATGTATAGCAGGCTTACCTTGTGTATTACCTGCGTGATTAATGTCTCGATTCATATCCCACTTAATATATACAATTTTGGGATACTCTTTAAGAATGTCATCAATGGCATGAAATAAATAATCAACAACTTCAACACGTGTTAAATCAAGTACTAATTGATTCCTAAAGTTTAATTGTTCATTACCGGCTGTTGCTAGAACCCAGTCAGGGTGCGCTCGATATAAATCACTATCAGGGTTGACCATTTCAGGTTCAAACCATAATCCAAATTCCATACCCTGCTGGTTTACATGATCAATTAAAGGGGATAAGCCTTGAGGATAAATTTCTTTATCAACAACCCAATCACCCAAACCTGCAAAATCACCACGACGCCCTTTAAACCAGCCATCATCTAAAACAAAACGCTCTGCGCCTAATCCTGCAACTTTATTAGCAAGTGCCTTCAATGTGTCAATATCGTGGTCGAAGTATATCCCTTCCCATGTGTTGTAATGAATAGGACGTGGCTTTTGACTGAGTTTTGGCGATAATATTTCACGGCGTACATACTGATGAAAACAATGAGATAAACCACTAAAACCTTGGTCTGAATACCCAGCATATAATGTTGGGCTTTGATACGATTGTTTAGGCAACAATACAAGCTCACCCGGCATTAATAATTCACCTAATTGAACATAACTGCGGCCTTCGGGTAAAAGTTCTACTCGCATTTTATGATTACCACTCCAACCAAGATGAAAACCATAGCATTCGCCTGCTTGTTCATGGGTATGGTTGTTATGCATTACCATACCAGGGAAATTATCGTGAGATGTTTTTCCTTTGCGATTTTCTCGTACAAAGCTACCGAGGAATAAATCAAGTGAATGACACTGAAACTCATTTGACCAACGCCCTTCAAAAGACATTATTTCATTCATTTTATCGGTTAATGGTATTGTTGGCGCATTACAGCTATTAACCGTTAATGATTTATCGCTTAAATTTTCCATCTGAGTATTTGCACTTAAAACATCAGTATCGTGATGCAATGATAAGTTATGAATGACCTTGATTTTTCGAATAGTATCTAGCGTTTCAAAACGAACTATATTTTCATCTGCCTGAATAATATCAACAAGTTCACCACCCAATGACCATGCATAATCATCATTATTAATTTCGATCCCCGGAGCTCCTGTAAAACCTTCTCCTAATAATGGAGATAAAGAAATCGGCGCTTCAATAACCAACGAACATTTTGCTTCTTGACGTGTTGATAACAGCGTTAACATATCTGTAGACGTTTGTTTAGATAGCAACTTCCCCCAATAAATAATAGCGGGGGTTTTTCCCTGACAGTCAATAATTAAGCTAGCATTAGTACTATTGAGCTGAACAAATTGTTGTTGTGGTTTCATGGTAAACGTCCTTCAAATTGGCAATTGATATATTATTTATTTTTAATGAATGTAATTATGATTACTATATTAATAGATTTATGGGATAGCATTATTTAATAAAAAAATTCTATAAAGGCCAATCCATGGTTTATACGATCACATTACAAATTTCACTGGAATATATCATATAAATAAGGTTAATATGCATAATATACTTGCAAATAATAAAATGGTAAAAAGTAAATGTTAGGTGTTTGTTATTATCCAGAGCATTGGCCAGAAGAAATGTGGGCTCAAGATGCTAAAGAGATGCGTGAACTTGGTTTACGTTATGTGCGTATTGGTGAATTTGCTTGGTCAAGAATAGAGTTAACTGACGGTGTTTTTACTTTTGATTGGTTAGACCGTGCAATTGAGACATTAGCTAGCGCGGGTTTAGAAGTAATCATGTGTACGCCTACCGCGACTCCACCTAAATGGTTGATCGATAAATACCCTGATATTTTACCCGTTGATATTAATACAGGTACAACACGTGGGTTTGGTTCTCGTCGACACTATGATTTCTCTAGTAAAAACTATTTCAGTGAGGCGATGCGTATATCTGAGGTTTTAGCTAAGCGTTATGGTGAACATCCGGTTATATGTGGCTGGCAAACTGATAATGAAATTGCATGTCATGATACGACTCACAGTGGTTCGGAAACGGCAAAAATAGCTTTTCATGATTGGTGTCTAAGCCGTTATAAAACAATTGAACAACTCAATGCCGATTGGGGCACCGTTTTTTGGTCAATGGAATACCAACGCTTCGACCAAATTGAACTCCCTATATTAGCGGTTACAGAGACTCACCCTGCACATCAATTGGCTTATAGACGTTTCAGTTCTGATCAAGTGATCAAGTTTCACAATAAAATGATTGAGATAATCCGTCAGTATGCGCCGAATAGATTTGTCACTCATAACTTCATTCCTATGGTGGACACTCAAACCGATAATTATGCCCTCGCTGAAAATTTAGATTTCGTCAGTTATGATAATTATCCTTTGGGTCGTTCGGACATGTTTTTCAAAGATAAACCCGCTGCAGAATTTAAACCATACATGCGTACGGGTCACCCTGATTTTGCTAGTTATGACTTTGATCAAAGTCGTGGCATCAGTAAAAAGAATTTTTGGATAATGGAACAACAGCCTGGTCCTGTGAATTGGGCTCATCATAATCCTCGACCTGAAAAAGGTATGGTCAGGTTATGGTCTTGGCAAGCTTTTGCACACGGGGCAGATTGTGTTTGTTATTTTCGATGGCGCCAAGCACCATTTGCTCAAGAGCAAATGCATGCAGGCGTTAAACGAAATGATAATTCAAAATCAGCGGCATGGACTGAAATAGAACAAATGCATGATGAGCTAAAGCTTGTAGAGTTTTCTATCGAATCACCAGTGCAAGCAAGAGTAGCTATAATATCAGGTACCACTAACCAGTGGGTGAGTGAAATTGAACGCCAAGCTGACAGTTATAATCATCAGCAAATAGAATTTTCCTATTATTCTGCTTTGCGCCAGATAGGTTTGGTAGTCGATTTTATATCGATTAACAGCGATTTTAGTCCATACGATTTAATTCTTGCTCCGTGTCTACCTATTGTTGATGACGTTTTTATTAATAAATGTAAAAACGCTAAAGCTCATTTTGTTTTTGGCCCAAGATCCGGCGGTAAAACTGACGAATTATCATTAGCTCCAAATTTACCTCCGGGTAAACTTCAGGCTTTATTGCCAATTAAAGTTATATCTACTGAAACCATTCGTCCAGATTGTAGTGAAAAATTAGGCTATAAGGATAAAACGTTTGAAAGCCGATGTTGGCGTGAAGAATTAGAAATAACGAAAGACATTATTGTTGATGCTAAATATCATGATCAGTCACCTGCCGTTGTTCGTCATGGCAATACAAGTTATATCGCCACCCTAACTTGTGATGACTTTCTCATTGAACAGTTCGAACACTTAGCCACAGAACTTGATATTACTACCGTAAGATTACCGAAAGATATGCGTATTGTGTATCGTGGTGATCTCGCTTATATCTTTAACTATGCAGGTGTTCCACAAACATTCCCTTCAGAAAATATAGGGAGATATCTATTAGGGCAAGCCGTTATGGATCCTTATGATGTCGCGATTATCAAATTAAATAATAAATAACTATAACTAAAAATAACTAACAAATATTAGTAGGGAGAATCAGTGAATATTCAAATAGCCGTATTTTTATTCATCACTATGTTAATTGCATTTTTAACTTATTTAAAATGTAGAGGGCACGGAAGAGGAAAAGGAAAAGAACAACAGAATAAAGAGTATTTTTTAGCAGGTGGTGGTTTGGCATGGTATTTTGTTGCCGGTTCAATAACACTCACAAACTTAAGTACTGATCAATTAGTGGGTTCCAACGGCACACAAATGGCTTTGCTAGCGTGGTGGGAGTTTGCTGCAGTAGTCGGCTTAATAATACTCGCGAAGGTTTTTCTTCCTGTTTATTATAAATATAACTGTACTACAACAACTGAACTATTAGAGAAACGCTATAATAACAAACATATTCGCGCCGTTATCGGTGGTATGTTTTTCCTCAGTAGCGCATTAATCTTTTGCCCTGCCGTTATTTATTCTGGTTCATTATTTATGCAAACCATGTTCAAAGTTGATATTCCATTAATGTATATTGCAACAGCATTTGCCACGTTAGGAGCAATGTACGCTATATTTGGCGGACTTAGAGCTGTTGCCGTATCAGATACTTATTCTGGTGTTTTGCTGTTAGGTATGGCTATCGTAGTTTTATTTTTGGCTTTGAATGCAATTGATTATGATTTTTCAGGCATTCCAGAGGAAAGGTTAACCCTAATTGGTGATAATGATTCTCCAATTCCTTGGCATACATTATTAACAGGTATGATTTTTATTCAAATGTTTTATTGGGGCACTAACCAAGTTATTACCCAAAGAGCTATGGCTGCGCCTAACCTTAAAGAAGCTCAAAAAGGTGTATTTGCAGCAGTCATTATTCGAATTATTATCGTGCCAGCCATTATAGTAATACCAGGAATAGTCTCTTTTAAACTTTACGGTGATATAGGTGACACGGCTTACGGACAAATTGTTGGCGATTTATTACCAGGATGGTTATCGGGTGTTTTTGCAGCAGCAATGGCAGCTGCCGTTCTCTCAACATATAACAGTAACCTCAATTCAGCAACGGCATTATATGTATGTGATTTCCATGAACCTTATGTAAACAAGGACATAAACGTACCTAAACTAAGTGCATGGATAACCATTGGGCTTACCATCGTTTCCCTCGCGCTTGTTCCCGTTTACCAACAAGCTGACAGTATCATTAATTTACTACAACAATTATGGGGCTTGTTTAGTATGCCAATACTTTCAATATTTATTGTTGGTTTATTATTTAGGGGCGTTCATGCGAATGCAGGTATTGCAGCTGTATTTTTTGGCGTATTACTTTACGGTTCATTGTCATTTGAATTCTCGCCGTTTCATGCGCCGTTTGGCTTACATTACATTCACTTAATGTTTGTTACATTAATTTCATGTGTTTCGTTTGCCCTACTGGTAAATCGCTTTGTGTTTAAGAATAAAGCCAGCTTATCTTTCACAAAAAATGAAGAAGAAACTGCATTAATTTAACGATGAATAATTATTAATAAAGAGTCATTCTTTAAAGTGAATGACTCTTTTTTTTAATCAATATTACAATCACCTACACAAGACCTAGATAATAAATTTAATCTAGCTTCTTCCATCGACCTAATCGCTTTATCAACATTGGCTGCATCAATAGTTGGACTATCGATATAATCACGCCAAATGTCCATATTTTGTTGAGCAAAAATGTCTTCTGCTTCTCTATCAAAAAATAACGTTTGTTGACGAACATTATTTAGTGAATTTTGTACCGATTGAAATATTTCATTCTCAGGGATTTCTGATAATTTATTCGCGGGTAGAAAATGGCTGCCTCTGTTAAATTTTTCTTGGGCGTATTTAGATGATAAAAAAACAAGAAACTTTTTAGCCAATGCTTTGTTTTTTGCTCGTTCAGCGATAAAAACAATGTCAACAGGCGCAATTTCAACATTTTCTATTTGTGGGTCTATCTGAGGAAAAGAGAAGAAACCCATGTCATTCAGTTTTTTCGGTTGTACAAAAGCAGTAAAGTAACTTCCTGCCAGCATTAGTCCACCATGCTCTCTATAAATGTATGGCAAGCCCTCTCGTAAATTAGATTCCTTTTGAACAGCAAAGTAACCTGATTCAATTAACGCTTGCCAATACTTAAAAACCAACCGTATTTGAGGAGAATCGACAGGTGATTCCCCTTTTATAAAAGATTGATGAAAATCATAGCCATTTAATCTTAAATTAAGAAATTCAAACCACGCACTAATTTCCCAGTTATATTTTGAACCGACATAAATAGGGATAATATTTTCACTTTTAAGTACGCCGAGTACATCTATAAATTGTTGCCAATTATTAGGAGGGGAAAGTGAAAGACGATCAAAAAGTCGCTTGTTATAAAGCATTCCCCATTGATAGCGAGAAAAAGGTATAGCGTATATTTGTTTATTTAACGTAATAGCATTATTGAGATTGTTAGAGAAATTATCGCTTAATTGATGAGATTGCCAAATATCAGTAATGGGCGTAACTAAGTCAAGACGTATATACTGATTAAATCGCTCCCCTGCCATCCAAAAAACAACATCATATCCATCATCCTTCTCGATCATACTTTGTAAATCACTTTTATACGACTCTCCTTCCCTAACAATGAACCTAATCTTTACATTAGGTGTTTTTTGTTCAAATGCTTCAGCTAAGAAGTAAACCATTTCACGTGCAATACCATTGGTTCCTGCAACACCAATAGTAAGTACCTCTTCCGCTCTTGATTGGTGAGAATATAAAAGATTTACAATGACCAAAACGTGTAATAGATAACGCATTTACCACCCCTAAAAACATTGGTATAAAATGAGTATAGGGTAGGCATTATTTAATTGCGAAAAAGTGACGTCTTAGGCGGGGCAACACTTGAACATCTTTAGGTGATCAGATATTCAAATGTTAAATATACATAATTTTTTGTGCATTCATTTATACGATTATAAAATTAACCAACCATAACTTGCAGGCAGACTTACTGAATAACCTTCATGTTGATTGAATTAATGTTCATAACGTTATTTCGACTGTATAACTTTATCATTCTATTTACTTGCACAAGAGAAGCAAGCATAGCCATTATTGGAGGGTAATAACCTCGTTCTATAAACAACAACTTGTCCTCAGGGCTTAACTGAGAAAGTCGTTTTTCGTTAAGGCTATACAGTCCTTTGAGAACCTTGCTTTCACCATTGTCACAATTTACATTAAGCTCTAATTCCATTAATAAATTGTGTTTTAATAATTCGGCAATGAAATGATCTGTGTTGACATGGGCATCAAAAATGGCTGACAAGGCTTTATTAACCTGAGTAAATCTTTCGCACTCGGTCCCATCTTCATTCAACAAAGAAGCTTTTCCATCAAGACTAATAAGCTGACTTTCTAAATTAATGCACGACGTCATTTGATTTTCATTGTCAGGATCTGAACCCAGCCCAAAAGGCAACATAGTTAAACTTTTTGGCAGATAAGCAATATCACTTGATAATTGGCCATTAAAAAAAATATTGTCTTGTTGTAAGCCAAGCAAAGCAATTGCAGAGAAGTTTCCGCTATGACTATTTTTTGTAAAAAAAAGTGGATAGCTTGACGAAGAGGATACAATTTCATCTGCACTAATGAGTGCCTGATTTTGTAAACTTATATCATGCCAATCAAGCTCATTTCTGATGTTAAGTGTTTCCTGCAAAGCCAATTTAAGTGGTGTAAATGTTGTCATAAGAACTCTGTATATTAATTAAACTTTTTGAAAGTCATGGGATTTAATCTTAGTTAATAACGCTCTGTGATCTGGTAAACGCTGACTTAACTGATCCGTAGATTGATTGTTCAAGTGAAATAACTTTTCAGCTATCTGCGCCTGAGACACTAAATGTTGGCGTTGAGAAATATCTGTTTTAAAATCCATACCGTAAAGCACATAGAGATAACTCGCTGCAGGAAAAGTTTCCACCGCACTTGAAAAGTCATATTCATTTGGAGGCTGATATTTCCATATTTTTAACTGCTCAGATAAATGTTTTGGTATGGAAGGTTCAGCTCTCATAGCCTGCCAAAAAGGTTCTTCACGTTTACTCAACACGTAATGCAGCTTTAAAAATTCGATGATTTTTTCCCACCGAATCGTCATATCATTATTGAACCGCTCAGCCACAATTGGAAGTAAACTTTTACAACCGGGCAATTGCTGAGCAATATGGTCTGCAGAAATTTCAATGAGCATTAAGGCAGCCGCTTCTAAAGGCTCTAAAAACCCAGCGGAAAGTCCAATAGCCATACAGTTTTTATGCCAAAATTTTTCACGATGTCCTGCAGTAAACTTAATCTCTTTTACTTTAAGTTCATCACTTGTTACACCAATATAATCGGCTAAAGTTTGTTTAGCTTGTAATGTCGTTGTGTATTCACTTGCATAAACATAACCAATGCCACGTCGGTTGCTTAAACCTACATCCCATATCCAACCGCTATTTTGGGCAACAGACTTAGTATGAGACGCTACTGGAGACTCTTCATCATCGTAAGGTATTTGAACGGCTAACGCTCTATCAGCTAATAAAACATCTGATTTTTCTATAAAGGGAACATTAAGAGCCTGACCCAGCAATAAGCTTGAAAATCCAGTGCAATCAATAAAAAAGTCGCCTGAGATAATTTCGTTCTGCTGAAGCTCTATTTGCTCGATATTACCATGTTCATCTAATTTGACTTGTTCAACAGTACCGATAACATGCCTTACACTTAAGTTTTCTATAGAATGTTCTTTAATTAATTGTGCAAACTTTCCTGCATCGAGGTGATAGCCATAATTAGCCGGACCTTGATATTGTTTGTCCGTAATACTTTTAGGCGCTAAATTTAAATCGCATAACTTAGGTTGGAAGCAGACACTACTTGCAAATTCTTGTTTACTTACCTGCAGCCAATAAGGACTTAAATCAAATTTCCCCTGTGCTTGAGGTGCTGAAAATGGGTGGTAATATTTATCATTTTCTTGTCCATCACACCATCCTACGAACTGATTCCCTTGCTTAAAACTTGCGTTACATTCACGTAAAAAAATATTTTCATCAAGCCCTATTTTACGTAACGTATTTCGCATGGTTGGCCAAGTACCTTCACCGACACCGACTGTTGGTATATCACTTGATTCAATTAAAGTAATAGATATTGAAGAAGTGTCGCTCTGAAATTGCTTTGCTAACAGTGCTGCACTTAACCAGCCTGCAGCTCCGCCACCCACAATAATAATTTTTTTAATTGGGTCGGTCATATTAACCTCCTGAATAAATATTCACCTTTATATGTTATCAAAAAAACAATATAAAAAAGGGGGTCATAGACCCCCAATAAAACGTGTTTCTAATAATTTTTTCTAAAAACTTACACGAGCACCAACAGCCCAACGTGTACCAGTTTCTTCTAAACGAACAGTTTGATTTTGGTAACGTCCATGACGTCGTGTGGCTTCATTAGTAATATTAATACCTTCTGCAAAAATGGTAATTGTTTCGCTAATATCGTAACTGCTACTGATATCCCACTGAGCAAAAGTATCAGTATAAAGCGGCTCTGAACCACCAAACCTACTCACACCGTCTTGAAGAAACTCTTCACGATTGTTATAAGCAATACGTGCTTGAAACGGGCCGTTTTCATAGAATGCGATCATATTTTGTGAATCACCTAAACCAGGTAATATTGATTCATCATCACTGTCAACAAACGTGGCATTAGCTTGTAAACCAAAACCTGACTCCCAAGTATGTGTCCAAGCAATTTCTAAACCATTAACTTCAACTACATCACCATTACGAGGACGACGCACATCAAAATCATAAGATCCACTTAACAAATTAAAGGTTTCTGTTTCAACTGCACTGGTAATAAAGCTATCTACTTCTTTACTAAATACAGCAAATACGAAATTACTTGTGTCAGCATAATAGTATTCGTATGACAAATCCCAGTTAGCTGATAAGTATGGTTGTAAGTCAGCGTTGCCACCTTGTGCCTGATTGTTATTCGGGCGCGAATTGGTAATAGATACAGCAGGATTCAAATCACTCATAGTAGGACGAGTTAAGGTTTCTGAATACGCAAAACGCAATAACATCTCATCTGCAAGCTCTAGCTTCAAATTCACACTTGGTAATATATTGGTATAGTCATTAGTTGATGTAACCGGTGTACCATTGTCACCTTCAGCATAAATTTCATTTAAATCTGATGGGTCGTTTGGTATTGGTTCTAAGTCAATCAGTTCACGGGTTATACCTGACAAATCAGCTGACGTTTTAGAGTAACGTACCCCCATATTCACGGTCCAAGGCATATCTCCTAATTCACCTTCCAATGTGAAGTCTACATAGGCACTTAGCACATTTTCCTCTACGGTATACGCATCAGATGCCTGTGTCGGGTTATCGAATGCTGCAGCAGTCACTGGATCTAATGTCGCGCGGTATGCTGCATATTCTGCTGGATCATACGTTAACCATGTATTAGGTACGCCAGGGAAAAAATCGTTTGCCGTATATTGTGTTAATAAACTAGAAGGAACACTCGTGCCATAGCCACAATACACTCCACAATCACTTGCGAATAAACGTGATGCATCTTTAGTTCTATCTTGAGAATAGGCTCCCCAACGCATTTGTGTGAAAGTATCTTTTCCTGTTTCCCACTCAAAATCTACACGAAATTCATTGATTTCATCTTCACGGTTCCAGCCATTGCGTTCGTTGTAATGTGCATTACCTGCATCTGCATTTAATAAAGCGGCATCACCACCAGCAACACTTAGTGTTGGCGTATCACCACCTGCGCGGTTATCCCACGTATAAGCATTGTTATAACCAATTACATTAAAAAATATATCGCCACCGCTATTTTCTTCAGCAGTTGAATTTGACCAGTCAACTACCATAGTTAAATCATCATTAATGCTATATTCCGCATTGAAGCCAAAAGCTTTCATATCGACATCACGACCAAATGAACGACGGATAAAGTCGGTCGCACCTGCATTAGAGTTTTCAATATAAACAACGGTATTATTAGCATCTACCTCTGCATCAATGAAATTGCCTTCTGAGAACCAGTGACCGGCATTCGTTGCCTGCGAGTCCACTTCAAATTTAGATACTAATCCGTCAAAAGTTAGGGTTAAATCATCATTAGGTGCGTATTGAATAACGGCAGTTCCACTTGTTCTTGTACGCGCTTGTTCATCAACACCAATATCAAAGTTCTGTGGCACGTTCACATTACTAAATTCTTTGCCATTTTGAGCCGTAAAATTAACACCTGGACGGTAATAACGAGTTTCCATCATGTTAGTTTGAGTGTCGCTTTCTTGATGAGAAGCTGAAATAAGTACACCTAAACGATTATCCATAAAGGTATTGGTGATTAAACCAGAAACTTGTGGTGATGTTTCTTCCGTTAATCCATCATAAACACCTTTAACAGAACCAACACCTTTAAAGCCATCAAAGTCAAAAGGTCGTGCCGTTTTTACATTAATCGTTGCACCTATCCCACCTTCTTGCATAGATGCTGTAGGGCTTTTATAAACTTCTGCTCCGGTGATCAATTCTGCTGCTAACGTATCAAAACTAAATTCACGGCCTGCATTTTCAGTGGCCATTTGACGACCGTTAACAGTCACCATATTAAATTGTGGTCCAAAACCACGAACAGAAACTAATTGTCCTTCACCGCCACTTCTATCTATTGAAACACCGGTGATACGCTGTAAAGACTCTGCAACATTTTGATCAGGAAACTTACCTAAATCTTCAGCAGTAATACCGTCTGAAACAATATTCGATTCACGCTTGTTTAGCATTGATGCTTTTAAACTACTGCGGAAACCTGTTACAACAATAACTTCTGTTTCTTTTTCTTTTACACTTGCATCCGTTTCAGCAGCATAAACACTAGCGTTTGTTAACGCACCTGCAACAGCTATAGCTATTGCAGTTCGCTTATTGAGTTTTGCTTTATTCTTTGTAGACATATTATTCCCCTTTATCTTTATTGTAGTATTTTATATTTATTATGCTTTTTATAGTTATCAAGCTTTATAGTTAGATTAAACCTATAAAACCTATTTATCATATAAATACATTGAATGGTCAAAAATATCAACTATTTTTTGAATAGCCAACCAATGTATTTAAAGATTTCTGTACGTGTATTTTGCTAGAACAGCCAGAGACATACACGTCTATTTATTAAAACTTTATTATTCTCAAAATCATAAAAGTTTTAATTCCATAAAGAATTTACGAATTCCTAATACTGAAGAATAGGTATTACGCTTTAAAATGATCTTTTATGGTAAATATTAAATTAACTCTGTACTTTTATTACCGCGTCTAACCACTTTCCATACAAAGTATTGCGTTGCTCATTATCAATATCAGGCGTAAAACGTTGATCACAATGCCACATTTCAGCTAACGCTTCTGTCGAACTGAAAATTCCCGCTTTGAGCCCTGCTAAATAGGCAACACCCAACGCCGTTGTTTCAATAATTTCAGGACGGTCAACTGTTGCACCAAGAATACTGGAGAGAAAACTTAACAACCAATTATTAGCAACCATTCCGCCATCTACGCGTATGAGACTTGGTCTTAATCCATCTCGTTCCATGGCTTTTTGTAAGTCTTTTGTTTGATAACATACCGACTGTAAAGCCGCAGTCACAATTTCATTTATCCCAGAATCTCTTGTTAAGCCTAAAATAGCACCACGCGCATTAGGGTCCCAATATGGCGCACCTAACCCTGTAAAAGCAGGTACTAAGAAAACACCATGATCAAGAGGCATTTTTTCAGCAATTGATTCGGTTTCTCTGGCGTTACTAATTAATTTCAATCCGTCTCGGATCCATTGAATTGTTGCCCCAGCCATAAAAATACTGCCTTCAATGGCATAAGTGGGTTTTCCATTTAATCGATACGCAACGGTAGTTAACAGTTTGTTTTTCGATTTTAAGGCTTCATCTCCCGTATTCAACATTAAGAAACAACCCGTACCGTAGGTACTTTTTGCCATTCCTTCATCAAAACACGCTTGACCAAATAAAGCAGCTTGCTGATCGCCAGCCACACCTAATATGGGAATTTCTGCACCGAATAAAGAATTATTGGTGTATCCAAAATCATCTGAGGAATCCATAACCTCAGGTAACATAGAAGCAGGAATATCAAACAGTGACAATAATTCTTCATCCCATGCTTGTGAATGAATATTAAAAATCATTGTTCTAGAAGCATTAGTTGCATCAGTACGATGAACGTTACCGTCTGTTAAATGCCATAATAAAAAGCTGTCGACAGTACCAAAAGCAAGATCACCCTTTTGGGCCTTATCTTTGGCACCTGGAACATTTTCGAGGATCCAACGAATTTTTGTTGCTGAAAAATACGGGTCTAAAAGTAAACCTGTTTTATCATTAATAAGTGTTTCTATTTCAGGAGATTGTATTGATTTACAATACTCAGCGGTACGACGGTCTTGCCAAACAATGGCGTTATATAATGTTTCGCCTGTTTTACGATCCCAAACTACAGTAGTTTCACGCTGATTAGTAATACCGATAGTAGCGATATCTTTAGCGAATAAATTATTTTCTGATAGCACTTTTCTACAAGTGTTAAGCACTGTCTTCCAGATATCATTAGGGTCATGTTCGACCCAACCATCTTGAGGAAAATGTTGTTCAAATTCTTCCTGTGCTACTGCATGTATCTTACCTTGCTTGGTAAACAGTATTGCTCTTGAGCTTGTTGTACCTTGATCTATGGCTAATATGTATTTCGACATCGTTGCTATTTATCTTACTTAATAAAAAAATTCATTCGATAATGCACATTTTTAATAACATTGGCAATCAATATTTTCACATTCGAACATTAAGTTGTAATAATTTGTTTTGGAAAATATCTAACATGTGGGATAATTTTGTAAGTTGTGAATTTAAAGATAATAGAGGTAGCCTATATGGCGCTTAACCAACGTCAAACTGAACTTACAGATTTAGTGCATGAAAAAGGCTTTATTACTATTGATGAATTGGTAAAGCATTTTGATGTTACACCGCAAACTATTCGAAGAGATCTAAACTTACTCGCAGATTCTGGCGTCATTATTCGACATCATGGTGGCGCAGAGAGTTCTTCAACGACGGAAAATACATCATATCAATCACGTAAAATATTAAATTTAGAAGCGAAAGAAAGTATTGCTCGTGAATTAGTAAAGATGATCCCAAATGGAGCTTCCCTATTTATCAATATAGGTACTACAACTGAAACAATTGCACGGGCGCTAATGAATCATAAAGCATTGAATATTGTAACAAATAATATTCACGTCGCTACAATTCTATCTGCAAAAGAAGACTTTAGCGTGATTATTGCCGCAGGTGAAGTTCGACATAAAGATGGCGGAATTATTGGTGAAGCTACCTGTGAATTTATGAACCAGTTTCAAATGGACTTTGGAATTATAGGCATCAGTGGCATAAGTAACGACGGTTCATTACTCGACTTTGATCTTAGAGAAGTACGTGTAGCTCAGGCTATAATCAATAACTCAACCAATGTTTTACTTGCTGCTGATCAGTCTAAATTTGGTCGAAATGCTATGATTAAACAAGGGAACATTGCACAAATTCATCATTTATTTACCGACCAACATCCCCCTAAAGAAATAGAAGAAATACTTTCTACTCACAATATAGCTACCCATATTGTTTAAGTCGGTATTTAATTTTTACATAATCCCCCTCAGTTATAAATCTAAAAACTAGCCAAATAACAATTGGCTAGCTTACCTATTGCTGTTCATAAATACTCACACCCTTTGTTTATCGAATATATTTAACTTGAAACGAACACAAACGAACATTACAATACTTAATAACGAACAATCAAATTATCAGACAAAACATATGGGTTTAAAAAATGAAGTATTTGACGTCGCTGTTATAGGTGGCGGTATCAATGGAACAGGCATAGCTGCTGATGCTTCAGGGAGAGGATTGAAGGTTATCCTGTGTGAACAAAATGATCTTGCATCGGCAACCTCTTCTAATAGCAGTAAACTGATACATGGTGGTTTACGCTATTTAGAACATTATGAATTTAGTCTTGTTAGAAAAGCGCTTACTGAACGTGAGGTTTTAATCAAAAATGCGCCACATATCATTAAACCGCTGACATTTAGATTACCTCATCAACGCCATTTAAGACCTTCATGGTTGATCAGAGCTGGTTTATTTCTTTACGATAATTTAGCAAAACGAACAACGCTAGCTGCATCTCGAAGTATAAAGTTTAACGAAAACAGCCCACTTATTGATACGATTAAAAAAGGTTTTGAATACGCAGATGGCTGGGTGGATGATGCCCGATTAGTTACTTTAAATGCTGTCGCTGCCTATGAGAAAGGAGCAACAATTAAAACACAAACTAAATGTGTTAAAGCTGTTCGAAATGATGGTCTATGGGTAATTACATTACAGGACACATTAACGGGTGACACGAACACTATACATGCTCGCAGTGTTGTTAATGCCGCAGGCCCTTGGGTTGCAAATTTATTTTCAGAAGCATTGACACTTAAGTCTCCTCAAAATATTCGTTTAGTAAAAGGTAGTCACATTGTTGTTCCTCGAATACATGATCAGCCAGAGGCATACATGTTGCAAAATGCAGATCAACGTATTGTATTTGTCATTCCATTTGAAGAAGACTTCTCTTTAATTGGTACAACAGATGTAGAACATACAGGCGATCCTTCTACTGTTGAAATATCAGAAGATGAAATTGAATACCTATTAAACATCACTAATGACTATTTCAAGAAAAAGATTTCTAGAGAAGATATTGTTACCACTTATTCAGGTGTTCGACCGTTGTTAGATGATGAATCTGTAAATGCTCAAGCAGTTACTCGAGATTATACCTTAGAGTTAGAAGATGTTGATGGGCAAGCGCCAATTCTATCAATTTTTGGTGGAAAAATTACCACTTATCGAAAATTAGCAGAAGCTGCTGTAGACAAATTAAATCCATACTTTCATAAGGCTGGTGGTCAATGGACAGCAGATGCACATTTACCTGGAGGTAACTTTTCTAATATTCAAACATTTACTAAATCAGTTGAATCTAAATATCCGTGGTTACCAGAACAACTTCGAACACGATTAATCAGAAGTTATGGGACACGTATTTTTGATTTATTAACTAACGCGAATAACGTTGAATCACTCGGCAAAAATTTTGGTTCAGATTTATACGAGGAAGAAATTAACTATTTAATTGAAAAAGAATGGGCGATTGAAATAGATGATGTCATTTGGAGAAGAACAAAAAGAGGGCTTTATCTAACAACCGTTGAAATATCGCAAATCAAAGCTTTTTTATCTAAACACCCGACTCTATTGGCGCGTAAATCACCAAAATTGATAAAAGCTGCATGAAAGGTATCTGATTAATATTTTGCTACTGGCTTAACTAAGGGAGAAAATTAATTTTCCCTATGAAATTTAGTGTAACACCTAGGTTTATAATGAAAAAACTTTAGCCATTCATAATTTATCTTACATTCCTGGTCAGCCACCAGTAACATCCTAAATAAAAACCAACAATATCAACCACCTAACTAACAGGCTTGTAATTATAAGAATTCAGAAATAAGAGTTGCAATCACAATCAGTTTTAATTATCTTATAAATAAGATTTAACGTTGTGGTTGCTTTTAAAGATATTAATTACCGCAATGTTTATCTGTCTCGAAATCTCGAGCTTTTGTATGGCTTACTACAGGATGAATCCTTCTATTTTTCATAAATAGTTTAAGTAAAGTATAAAATAACAACATCGGTTGCCTTTAGCAGTCAAAGAACTTTAATCGTTTGGAATAATATAATGAATAACTTGGAATTTACTCATCGTCGTAAAAACCCACTAACGGGTGATTGGGTATTAGTTTCGCCTCATAGAAATAATCGTCCTTGGCTAGGAGCAACTGAAGCTGAGTCAATTATTGAATTACCTACTTACGATGAAAGTTGTCCGTTATGTCCAGGAAATAAACGCGCAAATAATGCGGTCACACCAAATTATAAAGAGACATATGTCTTTATTAATGACTTTGGTGCTTTGACTGAAAGTTCAGATGTATCAGATAAGGTGGATGATGATCAGCACCCTTTATTTAAAGCCAATATAGCTAATGGTGAATGCCGAGTTGTTTGCTTTTCTCCAGATCATAATAAATCCCTCCCTGAATTATCCGTTACTGAAATTGAAGCTGTGGTTAACACTTGGCAATCAAATTATGTTGAATTGTCAAAGCAATATGCCTGCGTCAATATATTTGAAAATAAAGGGGCTATTATGGGGTGTTCTCAGCCTCACCCTCATGGACAGATTTGGGCACATGAACACTTATCGACTGAAGTAGAAAAAGAAGATAAACAGCAACTTGCCTATTTAAAGGCTCATGGGAAATCATTACTCGCTGATTATGTTGAACATGAAAGTGCAAAACAAGATCGCATTGTTGTAGAAAATGACCATTGGTTAGCGGTTGTGCCTTTTTGGGCTGCTTGGCCTTTTGAAACTTTATTAATCGCCAAAGATGATATTCAACACTTTGGCCAATTAAACGCTCAGCAAAAAAGTAGCTTAGCTCAAGCATTGCAAGAGCTCACAATTCGTTACGATAATGTTTTCAATTGTAGTTTTCCATATTCAATGGGATGGCACAATGCACCTCATAATAAGTCTTTAGAAAATAAAAATGATAACAGCCACTGGCGGTTGCATGCCCATTTTCACCCTCCTTTATTACGCTCTGCCACGGTAAAAAAACATATGGTTGGCTATGAAATGCTTGCAGAGAGTCAACGTGATTTAACCGCTGAAACAGCGGCTAAAATACTCCGTTCAACCAGTACAATTCACTATAAAAAGGATCACTCTAATGACGCATGATATTTTCAAGCATAAATTTGAAAAAATTTATCAACAACCTGCTCAAGCAATATCATGTGCTCCAGGAAGAGTGAACTTAATAGGTGAGTTCACTGATTACAACAATGGTTTTGTATTACCCTGTGCATTAGAGTTTGCTACTCGTATACTTTTCAGAAAACGTACTGATAATAAAGTCGTTGTGCATTCTCTACATTACCCCGGTGAACATGACGAATTTACGCTGGATGGCGAAATCAATCATGGAGAGTCGCAGTGGGGAAACTATATACGCGCTGTAGCATTCGTATTCAAACGACAGGGTCATCAATTATGTGGTGTTGACTTGTTAATTGACAGTGATGTTCCACAAGGAAGTGGGTTATCTTCTTCCGCCGCTCTAGAAGTAGCGGTAGGTGGTGTATTCAATCAATTAAATCAACTCAATTTATCTGGGCAAGCAATCGCGTTATTAGGTCAAGAAGCGGAAAATGATTTCATGGATTGCCAATGCGGAATTATGGATCAATTAGTTTCTGCTAACGGCGAAAAAGATCATGCTTTACTGATTGACTGTCAAAGCTTAACGACAAAATCGATTAATATCCCTGATGATTTATCTATCGTAATTGTAAATTCTAATTACCCACGAAAACTTGTCGACAGTGAATATAATCAACGTCGAATCGATTGTGAACAAGCCGCTGCTAAAATGTCGGTGAGCAGTTTACGTGATGCAAATATGAATATGTTAGATTCCACTCGTTCGACAATGTCTGAGAATGAATATAAACGAGCTCGCCATGTTATTACTGAAAATATTCGAGTATTGAGTGCAACTGAAGCTCTAAAAAATAATGATATGCAGAGTCTCAGACAACTGATGACAGCTTCTCATCAATCACTTAAAAACGATTTTGAAGTAACGGTTGCTGAAACTGACGGCTTAGTCGAAATATGCCAAGCTGCTCTGGGTAATGATGGCGCTGTAAGAATGACCGGAGGCGGGTTTGGTGGTGCTATTGTATGTTTATGCCGCCATGATGATATAACTAAAATTCAAGATGCCGTTGAAAAACACTACTATTCACGTTTCAACATCAATGCTTCTATTTATGTTGGTAAAGCGGGAGATGGTTTAAAGCTTAACTTTTTCTAATTGGATTGATCGTAGACTTAAATGTATTATTTTAAGCTAATGTTTAACGATTATCAGTATATAGGGCAGAAATGAAGAGCAATAAAGGCATTAAAAACATTAGCTTGGGTGTCATTGGGTGTGGCGAAATCGCTCATCTTTTTGCCCGTGGTGTAAATAAAGTAGATAACTGCAATATACTTGCAGGTGCTTCACTTACCCCAGGGAAAGCTGAGCGCTTTACTAACACGCATCAAATACCGCGCTCATATAATGACTATCAATCTTTGGTCAACGATAACGATATTGACGCTGTTTACATTGCAACTACCCATAATTTTCATTTTGATAATATCAAACTCTGTTTAGAGCATGGTAAACATGTACTTTGCGAAAAGCCCTTTACGGTTAATGCTCAACAAGCCGAAACATTGATAGCCTTAGCTGACGAAAATAATTGCTTCATGATGGAATGTGTTTGGACCCGATTTTTACCTGCTATTACACATTTAAGTCATTTATTGTCACAAGGTATTATAGGTAAAGTACAAACAGTTAAAGCCAACTTTAGTATCAGTGGTGATTTTCCTCCAGATCACAGGTTACGTAATAAGAAACTTGCCGGAGGCGCTTTACTTGACCTTGGTATCTATCCATTAACCCTCGCTGACATTGTATTTGGTGAATCGCCGAGTGGTATACAAAGTTCTGCAGTTATGAGTGAAAGTGGCATCGATGAGAGCTCATGTTATCTACTGGAATATGGAGATGACCAACGCGCTATTTTGTCTGCTTCATTTATTATACATGCCCCTACCGAAGCTACAATAAGTGGTAGCCAAGGTTATATTTATATACCTGATTTTTTAGGTGCTAAAGAATTACATTTATACTTAAATAATCAACCACACAAGGTCGTATCTTTTCCATTCGAAGAAGATGAAAACTTTACCTTTGAAATATCACATGCGATGGAATGTATTCGTAACAACAAAAAACAAAGTGATATTTTACCGCTTGATAAAACAGCCGCGATGATGACATTAATGGATACGATACGCAGCCAATGGGGACTTAAATATATTGGAGAATAAAATTTACAATTTTAATTACACAAGCATCTAAAAAAAATATTCAACAATAACTATAAAAGAGAATGAACTTAACATGCAAATAAAACACAAAAAATCATTATTATTTAGCGTCATACTGTGTAGCTACGTTCAGGTAATAACGTCAGTTAACGCTGAACCATTATTTAACGATAAAGCTCACAAATCAGCTAAACTAATTCCTGAGGAATTAAATAGTCGACTCCCTGTAGATGTTGTTCCTGAACTTGCTGAAAAGGGTATGTATGATGTAGGTGTTAAAACGATAGAAATTACTAATCCCGAACAATTTAACCCCGCTACTCAAACAAGCGAAGATAGAAAACTCACGGTTGAAGTTTGGTATCCAACTAATGGAAATACTAAAAGTAAAAAAACCAGTTATGAAGATGAAACACGTTCGGGTATAAAATTTTCTATCCAAGCAGATGCTTTTCGTGATTCTCCAGTATACAAAGTAGAGAATGAAAGCAAATTCCCGCTAGTTGTAATTTCACATGGTTATACTGGTTATAGAACTATCATGTATTATCTAGCAGAACACTTAGCCTCAAATGGCTATGTTGTAGCAGCAATTGATCATACAGACTCAACAAACGCTGAAGTAGACATGAAAAACAGCCCTTTCTCCGGATTTTTTAGTACTTTACTTAATCGCACTCGTGATCAGCAATTTACATTAAACCATTTAACTTCGAGTCAAAACTTTGTTTCTGAGGCTATTGATAAAAATAAAGCCGGACTGATTGGTTATTCTATGGGTGGATTTGGCGCAGTTAACACTGTTGGCGGTTGTTATAATTTCACGCCTGCTACTGCCTCAGCTTTTACGGGTTTAAAAGATCCTGAACAAGTTAAAAAGGTAATGTCGTTACTGAATAGTTGTGCGGGTGGTCAATATAAAAATATTAATGTCGACAAAAAGTGGCAAGCTGTTGTGGCTTTAGCGCCATGGGGCGGACAACATAATCTATTTAAACAAGAAGCTATGGCCAAAGTGACAACGCCAATTTTATACATTGGTGGCTCATTAGATGATGTATCTGGTTATGACGGTATTAAATCACTTTATGAAAAAACGGGCAGTAAAAATAAATATTTACTCACTTATCAAAATGCGCGACACAATATAGCGCCTCACCCTGCTCCGTCAGTCTCTAAAATAAATGAAATAGACATAGGACATTACTATGATTCTGTATGGGATAGCGTGGTATTTAATAATACCAATAAGCATTTCACACTCGCAATGATGGATTGTCATATAAAACAACAAGCAGATAAATGTGAATATCTTGATTTATCTAACAGTTCGAATCAAATCCCCGTAGAAGGCAAAACACCAGCCCCTTGGAAAGGTTTTGATCACCGTTATTCAACGGGTATGACTTGGCATATGGCTAAATAACATTGTTCTTAGACATAACGTGACTTAGGCAACATCTGTTGCCTAAGTCAATTATCTGCAATTGAAAATCATTAAATTTTCAACAAACACTTTACACAAAATATTATTAAATAATTAAACAGGAAAAAAAATGCCAGAAATTTCATTATTAGGTTGGATACATACAGGTATTGCAATCATTGCCTTAATAGCAGGTTTTTACTCATTAGCACGATATAAGTTTATTTTACTTGAGCACAACACTGGCAAAATTTATCTGATTTGCACGTTAATAACAGCAGCGACTGCTTTAGTTATTTTTCGACATGGTGGGTTTGGACCAGCACATGGATTAGCGGTATTAACCCTACTCGCATTAGCCGTTGGAACAATTGCTAGTACAACAGGTTTGTTTGGAAAGTTTTCGGCTTATATTCAAGCAATGAGTTATTCGGCGACGTTATTATTCCATATGATCCCAGCAATCACTGATGGTTTAATGAGATTACCTACCGATAACCCTATTGTTACTAATATTGAAGACCCATTATTAAAAAGCTTTTTCTTGGCTTTCTTAATCACCTATCTTATTGGTGTTATCGCCCAGTTCATATTATTACGTAAGAGAAATTCACAAGCGTAATGAATACAAATAAAACGCCTATTTATAAAGAGTTTTGAAAAAATCAAATAACAAAGGGCTGCACTAAGTGCAGCCCTTTTAGTTTAACGTCAAAATTTAGATCTCAGAAATCAAGTTCAATAATGCCAGAAAATATGGCTCTAAACTTAATTAACCTCTAAATAAGCTATATTAAAAGCAGGTAACGTTACAACAGAATTTTCATCAATAGACGACGAAAATCCATTGCCATTTAATAATGTTAAATTAGTCTCTTTAGTCGCATATTCAAGGGAGTTATTTGTAAAGTTAGCAACAACCATCAACTTTTTATCCTGATATTGACGGGTAAAAACAAGTTTTTCTGCAGTGCTTTCAATAAAGTTGATATCACCATACAACAAACAAGATTGCATTTTACGCCAAGTAAGAAAAGTGCGATAGGCGATAAGAACGGAGTTTTTATCCTTTTCTTGCACTTCAACAGCGTTATCAGCATGAATATCACTTACAGGTAACCAAGGAGTATCACTTGCTGAAAACCCTGCATTCACCGAATTATTATCCCAAGGTATTGGTGTTCTACAGCCATCACGGCCTTTAAAAGTAGGCCAAAAATTTATACCATAAGGGTCTTGCAAGGCATCATAAGCAATATCAGCTTCAGTTAATCCCAACTCTTCACCTTGATAACTACAAACACTGCCACGTAACGAAGCCAACAATGCATTATACATCTTACTTTGTGCGGTTGTATTTGCTTTATCACTATGACTCTTGTTCCAACGCGTAGCAACACGAGCAACATCATGATTTCCGATGGCCCAGCATGGCCAACCGTCAGATAACTGTTCTTCAAGGGCTTCCACGGTATTACGAATATAAGTAGGGCTTCCGTCTGGGGTTAACAATTCAAAGCTATACGCCATATGCAAACGCTTATCACCTTGAGTATATTCTGCCATGGTCTGCAATGAGTTTTCTGAAGAAATCTCACCCAATGTCACGACACCAGGATACTGATCCATTAATGCCCGAATATCTTCCATAAACTCAATATTTTCAGGTTGAGTATTATTGTAATAGTGATATTGAAAGGCATAAGGATTATCGTCACTAAACCCCCTACCTTGACGGTCTTCAAGTGCCTTTGCAGGATTATCACGTAAGAGTTTATCGTGATAACAAAAATTAATGGCGTCTAAGCGAAATCCATCAACGCCTAAATCCAACCAAAATTTAACGTTGTCTAGAACCGCTTTTCTTACCGCTTCATTGTGAAAATTTAAATCAGGCTGTGAAGTTAAAAAATTATGTAAGTAATATTGCTGGCGACGAGGCTCCCACTGCCATGCACCACCACCAAAAATAGATAACCAATTGTTTGGCGGTGTACCATCTTCATTAGCATCAACCCAAACATACCAATCAGCTTTTTCATTTGTTCGATCTTGGCGGCTTTCTATAAACCAGTCATGCTGGTCTGAAGTATGACTAAGCACTTGGTCAATAATCACTTTTAAATCTAATTTTTTAGCTTTAGCCATTAGCAGGTCAAAATCTTGCATTGTGCCGAAGATTGGATCTATTTCACGATAATCACTAATGTCATAACCGAAATCTTTCATAGGTGATTTAAAAAAGGGTGAGATCCAAATAGCATCAACCCCAAGTTTTTTTACATAAGGTAGCTTTTGAACTATCCCTGCTAAATCACCAATTCCATCTTGGTTGGCATCCATAAAACTTCTAGGATAAATTTGATAAATAACGGCGCCACGCCACCAAGGTTGATTTTCCATAAGACTCTACTTCACTTTTATATAATTTTATTATGCTTTGACATTTACGTTTAATCGCTGTGATTAAAGTTAAAAAATCTGCACTAATAATGATGAATTAAGGATAATAATCCCTTCGCATTAGTGCAATAACCCTGCATACGTATGCATATACATTTATGGCGATTAACGTTATGCATACGTATGTGATTTTTATCTTTTAATGAATATTTTTTTATTTATGAATATTGATGAGGTTTTTATCGAACTCGTACATGAATTTACGCGTGAATGAACAAATAAGAAATTATCAATTTGATTTATGAGAAAGGTATGTTTTGAAGAGTTTTTAAGCGTTAAGTCGACAGAAATGGTAGTGACTATCTTAAATAAACTTACCCTAAACGTAAGTTATCTAAGACAGTAACTATAAAGAAATAAATGTGCTGTTATGAGAACTATTAATTTTATTACTTCATGCAAAAACTTTTTAAAAACTCATCATGACTAGGTAATTGACTTAAAGGTTCTTGTTTTATCTCGCGTATTTTTTTCAGCATTTCGTTAAGTTTCTCCATCGATAAGCTATTCGCTAAAGGATGATAATCTTGTGGCACAATTCCCTGACCTAACATGACTTGTAACCAAGAGCTGTCAGTAAATAAATCATTTTGTTTTCTAAACAATCGACCATTTTCTTTAAACATTTCAATTTTATGCGCAAGACTATCTGGGATTTTCATTGAGCGCATGTCACGCCAGAAGTCACTGTCGTCACGTTGATTTACATGATAATGCAGAATAAGAAAATCTTTGATTTGCTCATATTCAAGTGCCGATTGCTCGTTATATTCATCAACTAAAGAATCATCAATGCCATTATGTGGAAATAAGTGTACTAAACGAACAACAGCAGATTGAATTAAATGGATGCTTGTCGATTCTAACGGCTCTAGAAAGCCACTTGAAAGCCCCACTGCAACAACATTTTTATTCCATTGTTTGTAACGTCTACCCGTTTGAAATTTAATCACTTTAGGATCAGTTAGCGCTTCACTGTCTAAATTTCCCATCAGGGTGTCAAGTGCTTGCTCATCAGTACAGTGACTGCTGCTATAAACTAATCCATTTCCATTTCGGTGTTGTAAAGGAATGCGCCATTGCCATCCAGCAGAATGTGCAATTGAACGCGTATAAGGTAAGGTTTTATCCAAACGTTTAGAAGGCACTGCAATCGCCCGATCGCACTGTAACCAATGACTCCAATCTTCAAAGCCAGTACGTAGTTTTTCTTGAATTAATAGGCCTTTGAAACCTGAACAATCTATGAAAAAGTCACCTTTTATTTCTTGACCACTTTTTAATTTTAATGCTTGAATGAAACCAGACTGAGAACATTGCTTCACATCTTCTACCATTCCTTCGGTTCTTTTTACGCCCAGTTTTTCGCTAAACTTTCTTAGAAACTGTGCATATAAACCTGCATCAAAATGATAAGCGTAAGGCATTTCTAAAATAGGGTCTTTACTGTTTATTTTCGCAAACTTTCCTGCTTCTGCACATAAATAATTTAAATCGTATTGCCAAAACTGCTTGTCATCTTCAAGCTGATTCGCTCGTTTTAACAAATGGTGAAAATGGCAAAAAGCTAAACTTTTACCCGCTGCGCCAAAGCTATGATAATAACTGTGACCTTGCTCTTTCCAATTCTCAAATTTTATCGCTAATTTGATTGTTGCTTTTGTTTCACGTAAAAATTCAGCTTCGTTAATACCAAGCACATTATTTAAATGTTGAATGGGCGGTATAGTCGCTTCTCCAACACCAATAGTACCTATGTCATCAGACTCAACAACTTCAACATCAATCGCGCAACCTAATATTTTTTTTAATAAAGCTGCAGAAATCCAACCTGCTGTTCCACCGCCTAATACAACAACTTTTTTGATTGCATTATTCATATTGATCTCCGTTTATCGCTGATTTTTCTTAATCTATCTCAATAACTTAACAGTAATTAATTATGATTACATTAACCATTCAATAAATAAAAAACCTGTTAGTGAACTAACAGGTTTTTAAAGTTCACTACTATTAATTACTACAAATTAAAATTTATAGTTAAGGCCTAATAAGTAGTTAGCACCAAATGACTGGTATGAAGTAATTAATCCATCAGCATTTGATTGAATGGTTTTTTCATCCGTTAAATTTTGCGCCTGAAGTGTTACTCTTAAACCTTCAAGTGACATTATGCCAGACTCACTGAAATCATAACTGATTTGCGCATCCCATAACTCAGCACCTTCATCATTTGCACCGACGAGAGATAAACTTAAACCACGTGCTTCTGTAGCAAAACGGTCACGCTTTGTTCCAGTAATACGTGCTTCAAAGCCATTTTTTTCGTAATAAGCAGAAAACGAATAACTCTCATCTGACAAACCAGGAATATCTGAATCGTCTTCAAATTTTCCGTCAATGAAGGTAACACTAGCAATAACACCAAAACCTTCTAGTGACTCATGAGCTAAACGTAGTGGTACACTCGCTTGAAGTTCATAGCCTCGAACAAAGCCTTCTAAACCATCTTCAGTAAAAGAAGTTCCACCTAAGAATGTTCCAGGAGCTTGATTACCTGTTTCATCTGAAGACTGATGGAAACCTGGGATATAAACATCTGAAAAGTCGGTTACTGTAGCGCCGCTTCTATGCCAGTTAACTAAGTCTTTGTAGAAGAAGTTAACTGCGAAGAAACCGTCGTCTGCAAAATAATTTTCATAAGAAATATCAAACTGATTCGCTTCAAGAGGATTCAGTTCAGGATTACCTGAAGTACCTGACCATGCACTATTCGCTGCATTAGTACTTAAAACATTTGTATCGTTAAATTGGAATGATACAACTTTATTCGCAATCATTTGATCTAAACGTGGACGACTCATTACTTTAGCAGCCGCTGTGCGAATAAATTGATCTTCAGAAATTTCAAAGCTTAAGTTTAGACTTGGTAAGAAATCGGTATAAGAAGCACCACCAGAAACTGGCGTAGCCTCAGTTAAGCCATTTGCATCGCTTACAGTGCTATAACCTGTTGCATTTTGGTCAACATCAATAATTTGAAGTCCAAAATTACCACTGACTAATACGTCGCCTAATTCAGCTTCAATATCTAATTTAGCATAAGCAGTAGTGATTTCTTCTTTGATTGTATAAGTATCGCCTAAACGATTATTATCAACCAATGCTGCATCATTTTGCGTATAATAGCCTTGGTTATAAAGACCTAAACTGTCATAAGCAATTACACCATTAATACCTAGAAAACCTAAATCAGCGTAACCAATTGGGTCTGGAACTGGGCCATCATTTGGATAAGTAGGAGCTGTTAAGAAAGCACCACTATTCGTTTTATCTTTTTGACGTTCGCTGTAGTTAATGCCTACTTCTACACCGGTAATAATACTAAATTCAACAACACCATTTGCTTTTAAACTCATGCTGTCTAGAGACTCATCGAAGCTTGGGTTATTCACAAAACCATCTTGTGCATCATCACCGTAACCAAGACCAGCCATACCGCCACCCCATGCTTGTGGGCCAGCTAAACGCATAATACTTGGGTCAGTTAAGTCAACAGAAGGAAGCGAAGAATGCGCGCCAAATGTAACACCTGTTGGTCCAGTTTGGAAAGAACGAGCAGAAAGAGGACGACCATCTATACCTGCACGGCCTACACCAGCATAGCTTTCAATATCTGTTAGGTTTTTATCAACACTACCTGTTGATAAATCTAATTCAGCAGTCCAGTAATCATTAATAATATATTCAGCATTAATACCAAATGTAGTTAGTTCTGATGCTTGAGTTCTTAGATCGTTACGTACAACGGTATGAAAGCCTTCATATTCACCTGAATTGACTAATCCTCCAGAAGCACTGTTTGCAGTATAAGCACCACCACCCCATTCTGGGCCAGCTTCTTCAATACCACGTCTAACATCACCTTCATTAAAATCAATATACAAAGCATCGAGCTGAATTTTTAAATTATCAGTAGGTGCATATTCAAGTACTGCCGCAACAGAATCACGTTTTAATAAAGCAGAACGTACATATGAATCGTGACCACCAAAAACGACATTGCCATCAGATACACTAGAACCTGGGTAACCCCAAACTCTTTGGTTTTCTTCTTGACGAGGCGTTTCTAAGCTTGAAACAACAAGTGCTAAACCGATAGTATCGTCAGCAAATTTATCTACATAGTTTAATGAAACTTTATGGCCGGTATTATCGTAATCAGGGTTAGCTGAATCAATTGAATTCTGTTCATAGTGTGCATTGATTACAAATGCTTTATCTGCGTTTAGTGGGCTTACCGTTTGTAAATCAATTGTTCCACCGATACCTTGAACTAAGAGTCCGGCTTCAGGTGTTTTGTAAACAACAAGGCTTGATACAATTTCACTTGGGTACAAATCAAATTCAACACCACGGTTATCACCCATACCTAATAGTTCACGACCATTAAGTGTAGTACCAATATAGTTTTCATTAAAACCACGAATAGATAAACCACTTGTACGACCGTTTCTACGTTCGCCTGCAACACCCGGTAATCGAGCCAATGACTCAGCGATACTTGTATCAGGTAATTTACCTATGTCTTCAGCAGAAATTACTTCAACAATTGAGTTAGTACTCATTTTTATCGCTTGAGCTCTTTGTAAAGAACCACGAATACCCGTTACCGTAATAACTTCTACTGCTTTTTCTTCTTGCGCTTTCTTTTCAGCTGCTGTTTCTGCCGAAAATGACGATGAACTCATCGCTAAAAGGCCAGTTGACAGTATCGCAAGTGTTAACTTGTTTGGTTTAAAATTTAACATGTGTTTTCCCCTTTAGTTCGTGATCTTATATTTATATTTGAGTGTCACAAACGTTTTGATTCATTGAGTACAATAACTAATACTTCATGTGAAAGTGCTTTATCCACCTTGTTTGCGGATGAACTTAATATAAAGAGGTAAAGCTTATAAAAACAGTTGTTGCATACGTATTCAAACCGACATTGGGGCTGCATACGTATTCAGTCATTAAGTCTAATTGAGTTATATAGCACGGTAAAAAACAGGCGTTAGAATATATAAAACCTTAAGTTTAGATGGTTTATACAGAGCGTTTATATAGCTAAAACAATCTATTTAAAAAACTTTTGAATATCTTGAATACGTATGTACAACCCCTTCATTACTATGTATTTCATTGCCTAGCGCGTAAATTAAAGGAAAATTTATGCATATCAATGCCCCCTAAAGCACTAATAGGTGTTGTATTAGGAGTACTTAGCATAAAGAACTGCCATTTTATTGATAATAGGAATATATACTCATGAAGACGTTTACACTTTCTCCCCTGAAATTGATGTCGGTATTTATAGTGATTTTTTCAGGAAGTTTACAAGCTAAAAACTACACTATTGATCACCTAGAGCCACTATCGTGGTGGAATAAAATGCAATCTAATAAATTGCAATTAATGATACATGGGCAAGATATTAGTGCGTTAACACCCAAAATAACTCACCCTGATATAACCATTGTCAATGTCAATAAAGTTACTAATGGCAACTACTTATTTCTAGATTTGCAATTAGCCGACACGATTAAAGCCGGTGAATATGAGATTGCGTTTTATCGGAAGAATACAAAAATACTAAGCCACAATTATCTAATTAATGATAGAAACAAAAACTCTGCAGCCGCTACTTCATTCAACGGTAAAGATGTTATATATCTCCTGACTCCAGACAGGTTTGCTAATGGAGATGTGAGTAATGACAATAATAAAGTGTTAAAAGAGCAAAGTAATAGAACAAAAAAAGGTTGTCGCCATGGAGGAGATATTCAAGGGATCATTAATAATCTTTCTTATCTAAAAGAAATGGGGTTTACGCAAATTTGGCCTAATCCTATGATCGAAAATAACCAAGCCAATTATTCATACCACGGTTACTCAGCAACTGATTTTTATAAAATAGATGCGAGATTTGGTAGTAATGAACTATTCAAAACGTTATCAAAACAAGCTCAATTGCAAGGTCTAGGACTAATCAAAGATGTAGTTTTAAATCATATTGGTGATCAACATTGGTGGTTAAAAGATCTACCAACCAATGACTGGCTAAACTTCCAAGATAAAACATACACAGGTACACATCACAAACGTGAAAGCTTGCATGATCCACATGCAACTGAAAAAGATAAAATATTATTCTCTGATGGTTGGTTTGTACCTTCAATGCCTGATTTAAATCAACGAAATAAATATCTAAGTACCTATTTAATTCAAAACACTTTATGGTGGATAGAATATGCAAACCTTTCAGGTGTAAGAGTTGATACTTACTCATATCCCGATAAAAATTTTTTAACTGATTGGACTAAACGAATAACAGACGAATACCCTAATATCAATATTGTTGGTGAAGAGTGGACAACAAATCCTGCCCATGTAGCTTATTGGCAACGAGGAAAGAAAACACATGATAACTACGTTTCTTATTTGCCTAGCGTTATGGATTTTCCTCTACAAGCTTCTTTGATTAATAGCCTTAAAAATCAAGATTCTTGGAGTACTGGGTTAATCCAACTTTATCAAGCAATAGCTAACGACTTCCAATATGCAGACCCCTACAATTTAGTGACCTTTGCAGATAATCACGATATGAGTCGTATATATACGCAATTAGATGAAGATTTTGCATTATATAAAATGGCAATAAGTTACTTGCTTACTACCCGAGGTATTCCACAAGTCTTTTATGGGACTGAAATATTAATGTCAAACGCTGGAACTGAAGATCATGGCGTAATTCGAACTGATTTCCCGGGTGGTTGGCTAGAAGATACGAGCAATGCATTTACGGGCAAAGGTTTAACCGCGAAGCAATTAACAGCGCAACAATATATGAAAAAGTTACTTAACTGGCGTAAAACATCAAAAGCCATACATCAAGGAAAGCTGACACACTTTGCTCCTAACAATGGTATTTATGTGTACTTTAGAACTTTTGAAACTGAAACCGTTATGATAGTAATGAATAAGAATAAAGAAGATACCTTGATTAACACAATTGATTACCAGTCATTAATTAATGATAATATTTTCGCAACCGATGTAATGACCAATGAATCATTTTCGCTTACCCAGTCTATATTACTAGAGAAACAGAGTGTAAAAATATGGCAATTGAATAAAAACGTAGAGTAAATACTTAAGCGCTTGAAGGGCCTGTAACTAATTTTGTGTAAGTACTTTTCTCCAGTTACCCTAGTAGGGTCAAAGAAAGGTAAAACACATGAACCAGAAAGAACTTGAAGCTTTTGCAAAAGA